>ENA-OVGE01000195-OVGE01000195.1-human-gut-metagenome-genome-assembly--contig:-NODE-195-length-58554-cov-36.137900_pt1 | contig 58554 bp, 49 predicted proteins | sample MGYA00237769_ERZ505417 | MGnify/ENA primary metagenome ERZ505417 (study PRJEB26158, sample SAMN06016403) | human gut metagenome | biome: human gut; feature: ankylosing spondylitis patient; material... | reverse complement strand
GTGCTTTAACATTTTGATACGATTTTAAGAGAATGAAATAAGTTTAAATCACTTCTATGTTTAAAAAACATTAAATATATAACACTATAACGTTCATTTTATAAAATAATAAGTAACTTAGAGGCCGGAAGATAACACGTAATGTACATTTTATACAACTAAAACGACAAAAAAGACCAATAACAAACAGCAAAAGGAGAATGACTATCCCCGTTGCCGTTCGTACCACTGAGACTGGACGAATTGAACGGCCCGCGGCATCGGACAGAAAGACCAAAAACAAGTAAAGGCGCAAACGGACCGCAAGGCGCAAACGACTAACTAAATAAAAATAACATGCATAAAAGATTACTCTCGGCTCTTGCAGCCGTGTTTGCCCTCTTTGGCGCAGGCACCAATGCTACGGCAGAGAACTTTGAAATTGCCCCAAGCCAAGTGACAACCATCTCTGGCGACACTCCCGACGATGTGCTCTACAATGAGGGAGCAACCGAATGGCGAATAAACTATGGCAAAATAAGCGGAGGAACTTTCGCTATCGGGACTGCAGGTTCATCATCAGTAGCACTTGTTAAAGTAGACGCTTCCGACTATTCAGGACAGGAAATAACCAAGGCTGTATTGAAGTTCCATTCTTATTGCACTGTTGCAGGAAAGAATTCCCAGATTCACGTTGCAACAGTAGAAGGCGGGGACATAGACCTTAGCCAGGCAACGTGGACCAGCGTAACATCGTCTGGCTCTGCAGTTACCGACGTATACACTTCCGACGAATGGGTAAAGGAAAGCGGTGCCGACCTAGAAGCCATAGTCACCGACTACTTCCTGGCCGATGAAGACAAAATATTGACATTCGGACTCTTCACTGGCACTGCCCGCGAACAAGCCATTTCCAATATTTCTTTGGTTCTATACACAGGCGAACAGCCCGTATACACTTACACCGTAAATGCCACAGACGGCACAAATACCCTTAAGGTGTTGTCCGAGGACAAAAACAACGAGGGCACGTCGATTACCGTTGCCTATCCTAGATACATTCTCGGTGCAGACGGAACTCTCTACAAGAAAGAACCCACCAACAAGGAGTACAACCACAAATTCACACTCAACGAAAACGGACAAACCGAGAATCTGGAATACACCGCTGTTGGCACTGACGTTAAATTTCTTATTGAAGGAGAGGATATCGAGGGCGCAAAGGTCATCTCAGATGGCAATGTTGCAGTCAGAGCCTCTAACTCCAAGACAGGTTACAACGATGAGCAAGACTTGACGGTTGCAACCCTGCCAGCAGGAAAATACAAGATGGTTGCAGGCATCTTTGATGCTGGCAAGACAGCAAGTGCTCAGTTCAACTTCAACTGCGGCAGCACAACCATATTTACAGCTGTAGCCCCGAACACAAATTTAGGCGAAGTAACCAGCGAAGAGTTCTCACTGACAGCCAATTCAAATACCATAACATTGGCAGCAGGCGGCGGTTCAAGCCAAAAGAGCATCGACTATGTGTATTTCCAAAAGACCGGCGACGTTGAAATTACTGAGCCGTCATACGCCACCGGCAAGTTGGTATTGGCCGACATTGAAGGCATCACGGCCGGCAGCATTGCCGACGGCACGGTGCTCGACGGCGGCGAGTTCACAGTGACCGTTGACGGCGACGGCGAGTTCCGCACGTACAACAGCAACTGGTATCTCGACATCACCAACGGCACACTCACATTCAAGGGCGTCGACGGCAAGCACATCAACAAGATTGTTCTCGACTGCACAGGCACATGGGGCATCGTCAAGGCCGACGTAGGCACACTCGACGGCACGACAAAGACATGGACAGGCGACGCCGAGACAGTGACCTTCACGTTCAGCGTCTTCCAGTCAACATTCACCGGCTTCACCGTTGGCGACTATGTTGAGCCGGCCACCGAGGTGGCAAACATCGGCGCCCTTTCTACAATTGAGAGCGGCGAAAACATCAACCTCGCGCTCAACGGGGCAAAGGTGACATTCGTAAAGGATGACATCGCATTCATCGAAGACGAGACCGGAGCCATCAAGCTCAGCAACATAGGACTCGAACTGACAGCCAACACCGCCCTCACCGGCAACCTCTACGCTACCTACGCACGCGGCAGCATACCTCAGCTCAGCGCCAACGGCCAGACCGCAAGCTCGGAATTCACAGCAGAGCAGACCACCGTCACACCGACCCTGGCCACTGTGCAGGGCCTCAACGGCATGCAATACACCAACCGGCTCATCAAGCTTGTCGGCTCAATGTCTGTAGAGGGCAACTGGCTTTCGTTCGGAGGCACATCCGTTTGGATTGACGACGCATTCGGAGTGCTGCCGGCCGACTACTCATGGCCTGCCAACATAGGCAGCATCCTTGCCATAGGCGGCTCTGACGGAGCAGCCCAGGAGGTTTACCCCGTAAGCGCCGACGATATCGTTGACGCAGCCAACGTACAGCCGGAGGTGGCTGCCAACATTGCAGCACTGAAGGACATGCCAACCGGCATCGACGTTGAGCTGAAGCTCGAGGGCGCCGTTGTTACGGTTGACGAGACCGTAGAGGCAAGCACCGAGGAGCCCGGCGGCGACGAAGAGCCCGGCATCGACCCGTATGCAGAGGGCGAGCGCACCATCATCATTGAGGACGCTACAGGCGCAGTGGCAATCAACGCCAGCGTGGCCGAGGCCCTGGCCGAGACATTCACCGGCGACGGCATCTCACTCACCGGCTCGCTCATCGCAACGCTCTCTAACAACTACGGCGACATCAGCCTGGGCGCCAACGACAAGACAGCTACGTCGCAGATTACCACAGAGGCCGCCGAGCCGGTTGCCACTGTCATGGGCGTTGCCGAGTCGAAGGCAGCCGAGAACTCACTCAGGCTCATACAGTATGCCGACGTCACCATCACCTACGACGAGGCTACCACCACCTATACCATAGCACAGGGCGAGGAGACAATCACTTTGGTCGACAAGTTCCAGAAGATGGAGTATGCCGACGGCGCAATGGTATTGCCGACAGAGCCTACAACAATCAACGGAATAGTCTTCCACGACGTAAACACCGACACTTATGAGTTCTGGCCAACCGCCATCGCAAGCGCTGAGCCCGAGACGGTTTACAAGGAAGTGACCGAGACCGAGGTGTTCCTGCCCACTGAAGAAAACGTTGCAGCTGCACAGCAAGAGGGCTGGCTCACCGGAGCTGCCGCACGCGTAGACAACAAGAAGGGCAACATCGACCCGGCAACAGGCGAGACCCTCGAGAGCGCTACGGCATTCCCCGGCGTCGGAGTGAAGAGTGGCAACAGCGAGAAAACGCTTGTTATCTACGTGACCGGCGTAGACGCAGTGACCGGATACGGTGTTACGACAAGCAGCGGCGAGTCACGCTCGCTCGTGATCACAGCCACACCGGCCGACGGTGGCGAGGCTGTCACAGCAACGGCTGAGAGCGCCCCGAACACCACGGCTGTGGCAACGGTAGAGCTCGACAAGTCGAAGAAGTACATGATCGACTTCACCGGCGTCAACACCGACGGCAGTGGCGGCGACGTGGCAGTACACGGCGTCAAGCTGACAGTGGCCAAGGCAGAGCCGCAGGAGTACCGCAAGTGGGACTTCACCACATGGAGCGAGACCACGAAGGAGAACCTCGAGGCTGAAGCAAAGAACTACATCGACGGCCCGGCACCAGAAGGCACAGAGACCGGATGGCGCCGCTACGAGAAAGACGGTGCCGAATGGACAGAGGCAGACGGCCTGAAAGACCCGTACACCATCTACTGGTATGGCAGCTACATCAATGAGCCCACAGAGCTGAAGGCCAACGGCGAGACCATAGCCGAGACCGCAGGCCTGCTCTTCAACAATGTAACCAAGCTGAACAACACCGTTGCCCTGGCCATCGACTACCCGCAGACAAGCATCGGAACCTACGCCGGCGGTTCATACCTCTGGCTCAACGGCACCGACCTGCAGTTCACCATACCTGCAGTACAGCCCGGACAGAAGATCCTGATGGAAATAGAGTCACACAAGAACACCGGCGACAATGCCCGCGGAGTGCGCTTGAGCGTCGACGGAACAGAGATTGGCGAAGGCATACCTGTGGAGAAGACATCTTACGAGTGGATTGTTCCCGAGACCCTCGGCACCGATCCTGTTGATGTGCTCGTTACTTCTACCAGCGGTTGCCACATCTATCTCATCGAGGTTGGCAATGCCGACTTGATCAGCGTTGGCATCAACGAAGTGAACACAAACGTTGACACAGACAACAACAACGTCTACACCATCAATGGCGTGATGGTTCGCAAGGCAGGCGAGTCGCTCGACGGCCTGGCCAAGGGCCTCTACATCATCGGCGGCAAGAAGGTTGTCATCAAGTAAACAACAGGCTTAAGCCAAACAACAAGGCGGCATCCGGCACTGCACCGGGTGCCGCCTTTCTTTTGGAATGGCCTTGACCGGCACGCAGTGGCCGCAGACAGCGCCCCCGAGACCACAGCCGGCAGCCCGCGGCAAGGCCCGCCCCACAGCTCCGGCAGCCACCCAATTCACCCCGGCAAAGGCCATGGCGGCATAAGCGAAATCACCCGCCAACGCCACCGACGGCACGCATGGCGCAACATGCCGCAACAGATTAAGGCACAGGGAGCAACATGCCGGCAAGTCAAAGCCGACGCCCCGCCACGCGGGCCACACCGCACGGCACAGCATCCAGTTTAACACAACCACATCAAAAAATCAGGGCAAGCTGGAAATTTATGCACGTTTTCTTTGGCAGTTCGCATGAATATGTATATCTTTGCAGCCGAACCCGCATAAACATACACACGCATGAAATCAAAGAAAGACAGACTTGAAACGCTGAGACTGATTATCTCAAGCCAAGAGATGGGCAATCAGGAAGAGTTGCTTGCTGCACTGCGAAAGGAAGGATACGTGGTTACGCAAGCCACCCTCAGCCGAGACCTCAAACAACTCAAGGTGGCCAAGGCAGCCACCATGCGAGGCAACTACATCTATGTGCTGCCCAACGTGACCATGTACAAGCGCGTCAGCACCCCGGCGCAGGTGAAAGAAATGATGCAGGTGCCCGGATTCCTGTCGATACACTTCTCCGGCAACATGGGCGTAATAAAGACACGGCCGGGTTATGCCAGCAGCATTGCATACAACATCGACGCCAGTCACATAAGCTGCATACTTGGCACAATTGCCGGCGACGACACAATATTCATCGTCGTGGCCGAAGGCACCCAGCAGAAAGACGTTGTCAGCGCCCTGGCAGCCGTGGTGCCGGAGATGGCGAAGGCCGACTACTGACGCCCGGGCGCCAGCCGTCAACAGCACTCGCCGCCGAAACCGCCGCGCCGCGACGGCAGCGGCATAGAACAAGACTACAGAAAAACGACAATAAAACGAAACATCAGTTACACTGACAGACATGGAAGAGATTAAGGTAATGGTGGCCGATGCAAGCCATGAACGCTACGTAGACACAATACTCGACACGATGGCAGCCGCAGCCAAGGTGCGCGGCACAGGCATAGCCAGGCGCACCCATGAGTACATTGCCACAAAGATGAAGGAGGGCAAGGCCGTGATAGCACTCTGCGGAGGCGCCTTCGCCGGTTTCAGCTACATCGAGACATGGGGCAACAAGCAGTACGTCACCACATCCGGCCTCATCGTGGCGCCCGAATACCGCAACCGCGGCGTGGCAAAGCGCATCAAGGACCTGACGTTCTCACTGGCCCGCACCCGCTGGCCCAATGCCAAGATATTCAGCCTGACCAGCGGTTCGGCCGTGATGAAGATGAACACCCACCTGGGCTACCTGCCCGTGACATTCGCCGAGCTCACCGACGACGAGGCGTTCTGGCGCGGATGCGAAGGCTGCGTCAATGTCGACGTGCTCAAGCGCACCGGCCGCCGTTACTGCATCTGCACCGGCATGCTCTACGACCCGGCCGACCACCCGGGCGAAAAGCCCCCCATCGACATTGCGGCAGCCAAGGGGTGAGGCCGACACCCATGGCGGCCCGTGGCGTCGGAGGCGCCACACCGGGCCACCACACATCCCCGCCCACGGCGCGGCGCGCCCGCATCCGCACGCCAGGCCACTGCGCCACAGCCGCCCGGCAGCACAGGGCAGACTAAAACAAACAAAGAAACAACAACCGTAAAAAAACGACAACGACATGGCAAACAAGAAAGTTGTGGTGGCCTTCTCCGGAGGGCTGGACACCTCGTACACAGTAATGAAACTGGCAAAAGACGGTTACGACGTTTACGCCGCATGCGCCAACACTGGCGGGTTCAGCCCCGCGCAGCTCCAGAAAAACGAAGAGAACGCATACAAGCTGGGCGCCAAGCAATACGTAACGCTCGACGTAACGCACGAGTACTACGAGAAATCGCTCAAGTACATGATATTCGGCAACGTGCTGCGCAACAACTGCTACCCCATCTCGGTGAGCTCGGAGCGCATATTCCAGGCCATGGCCATAGCACGCTACGCCAACGAGATAGGCGCCGACGCCATTGCCCACGGCTCGACGGGGGCCGGCAACGACCAGATACGCTTCGACATGACCTTCCTCGTGATGGCCCCGGGGGTAGAGATAATCACGCTCACGCGCGACAAGGCGCTCAGCAGGAAGGAAGAGGTTGACTTCCTCAATGCCAACGGGTTCACCGCCGACTTCGCAAAGCTGAAATACTCGTACAACGTTGGCATCTGGGGAACGAGCATCTGCGGCGGCGAGCTGCTCGACCCGACGCAGGGCCTGCCCGAGGAAGCATACCTGAAGCATGTCGCCAAAGACGGCGAGGAGCTGCTGAAGATAACATTCGAGAAGGGAGAGATAGTGGCCGTCAACGGCGAGGCGTTCGCCGACAAGGTTGCCGCCATACAGAGAATCGAGGAGATTGGCTCTGCCTACGCCATAGGGCGCGACTGCAACGTGGGCGACACCATCATCGGCATCAAGGGCCGCGTGGGCTTTGAGGCCGCCGCCCCCAAGCTCATCATCGAGGCCCACCGCCTGCTGGAGAAGTCGACGCTGAGCAAATGGCAGCAGTACTGGAAAGACCAGGTGGCCAACTGGTACGGCATGTTCCTGCACGAGAGCCAGTATCTCGAGCCCGTGATGCCCGACATAGAGGCCATGCTCACCTCGTCGCAGCGCAATGTCAACGGCACGGCCATACTCAAGCTCAGGCCGATGGGCTTCGAGACGGTGGGTGTCGACTCGGCCGACGACCTCACCAAGTCAAAGCTCGGCGAGTATGGCGAGATGCAGCACGGCTGGACGGCCGACGAGGCAAAGGGGTTCATCAAGGTGCTGAGCACCCCGCTCAGGGTGTACTACGGCATACACAACGACGAAAAGCGCTGAGCCATGTACAGCGGAAAGCGGCTCACGCTCTCTGACGACAGGATGCTCGGCGGTGTATGCGGCGGCCTGGCCGAATACTTCGGCCTCGACCCTACGCTCGTGCGCATAGCCTACGCCCTGCTCACCGCGTTCACAGCCTTCAGCGGCATCATTCTTTACCCGATACTTTACTGGATAATACCAAGCAAGAATTGACGATGGAAAAAGTGAGAATAGGAATCCTCGGGGCGGCCGGATACACCGGCGGCGAACTGATACGCCTGCTCATGGGGCACCCCGGGGCCGAGATAGTGTTTGCCAACAGCGAGAGCAACGCCGGCAACGCCGTGGCCGACGTGCACGAGGGGCTCGTCGGCGACACCGACATGGCCTTCACGGCCGACATGCCCTTCGACTCTGTCGACGTGGTGTTCTTTTGCTTCGGCCACGGAAAGAGCGCCGCGTTCATCAACGAGCACCCGCTGCCGGCCCACCTCAGGGTAATCGACCTGGCGCAAGACTTCAGGCTGGCCGCCCCGGGCAACGACTTTGTCTACGGGCTGCCCGAAATCAACCGCGACCGCATTGCCGCTGCAAGGCACGTGGCCAACCCCGGATGCTTTGCCACGTGCATACAGCTGGGGCTGCTGCCCGCCGCCAAGATGGGACTGCTGCACGACGACGTGGCCGTGAACGCCATCACGGGCTCCACCGGGGCCGGCCAGAAGCCCGGCGCCACCACCCATTTCTCGTGGCGGGCCGACAACCTGAGCATATACAAGGCCTTCAGCCACCAGCACGTGCCCGAGATAAGGCAGAGCCTGGGCCAGGTGCAGGGCTCGCCGGCGGCAGGCATCGACTTCATCCCCTACAGGGGCAACTTCACGCGAGGCATCTTTGCCACAGCCGTGGTGCGCACCGATGCACCCGCCGACGAGATAACGGCTGCCTACAAAGAGTTTTTCGAGGGCGAGCCGTTCACCCACTACACCGACAGGGCCATAGACATGAAGCAGGTGGTGAACACGAACAAGTGCCTCGTACACTGCGACAAGCATGGCGACAAGCTGCTTGTGACATCAACGATAGACAACCTGCTGAAAGGCGCCGTGGGCCAAGCCGTGCAGAACATGAACATCATGTTCGGGCTCGACGAGGCCGAGGGCCTGAGGCTAAAGGCCTCGGCCTTCTGACGGGGAGCGCGGCCATGGTAAAGTTCAACACCGACACCTTCGCCAACTCGTTCATCATCGGGGCATTGATAGGCGGGGTGATATACATCGTTTTCAAAGTAATCTGAAGCAAAATGAAACTATTCGACGTTTATCCGTTATTCGACATAAACATTGTCAAGGGCCGGGGCTGCACCGTGTGGGATGAAAACGGGCAGGAATACCTCGACCTGTATGGCGGCCATGCCGTGATAAGCATCGGCCACTGCCACCCGCATTACATCGAGATGGTGGGGCGCCAGCTCGACATGCTGGGCTTCTACAGCAACTCGGTAATAAACAGGCTGCAGGCCGAGCTGGCCGAGCGGCTGGGCCGCGCCTGCGGGTATGACGACTACCAGCTGTTTCTCATCAACAGCGGGGCTGAGGCAAACGAGAACGCCCTGAAGCTGGCCTCGTTCACAAACGGGCGCACAAGGGTGCTCTCGGCCGAGAAAGCGTTCCACGGGCGCACATCGCTGGCGGTCGAGGTGACCAACAACCCCAAGATAATAGCGCCCATCAACGACTGCGGCCACACCACCTACCTGCCGCTCAACGACCTTGCGGCGTGGGAGGCCGAGCTGGCCAAGGGCGACGTGTGCGCCTGCATCATAGAGTGCATACAGGGCGTTGGCGGCATACGCCTGGCCACGCCCGAGTTTGCACAGGGCCTGGCCGAGGCATGCAAGCGCCACGGCGCGGTGCTGATATGCGACGAGATACAATGCGGCTACGGGCGCAGCGGGCGCTTCTTTGCCCACCAGTGGCTCGGCATACGCCCCGACCTCATCACAGTGGCCAAGGGCATCGGCAACGGGTTCCCCATTGGCGCCGTGCTCATATCGCCCGAGTTCAAGCCTGTCTACGGGCAGCTCGGCACCACCTTCGGGGGCAACCACCTGGCCTGCACGGCCGCCCTGGCCGTGCTCGACGTGATGGAGGAAGAGCGGCTGGTCGACAACGCACGCGAAACGGGCAGCTACCTGATGGGGCAGCTCAAGGCCCTGCAGGCCTCGTGCAGCCACATCACCGACGTGCGCGGCCGCGGCCTGATGGTTGGCATAGAGCTCGACATGCCATACAAAGACGTGCGCAACAGGCTCGTCTACGAAGAGCATGTGTTCACGGGATGCTCGGGCACCAACACCCTGCGCCTGTTGCCGCCGCTGTGCTTTACCAAGGCAATGGCCGACGAGTTTGTGGCAAGGCTCAAAAAATGCCTCGACGCACAATGACCTCCACCGCCGGCAGGCCGCACCGCGGCAAGCCCGGCATGGCACAAAACGAGTAACAAGAGAAAAAACAAATACACCGAAATGAAAATAGCAATCATAGGGGCCGGGGCCATGGGCGGCTCGCTGGCCAAAGGCCTGCTGAAAAGCGGCAGGTGGCAGGCAGGAAACATCACCGTGGCCAACCGCACGGAGGCCGCGCTAAGGCCCTTTGCCGAACTTGGCGCGCATACCACCACAGACAACGTGGCGGCTGCCACAGGGGCCGACGTGGTGTTTGTGGTGGTTAAGCCATGGGTGGTAGAGGGCGTGCTCGCCGAAATAAAAGGCTCGCTCGACCTTTCTGCACAAACCGTGGTGGTGATAGCGGCCGGGGTGGGCTCGGCCGACATGGCCCGATGGCTGGCCGACAGCGGGGGGCGCACGCCGGCCCTGATGCTGGCCATGCCCAACATCGCCGTGGCCGAGCTGTGCTCAATGACGTTTGTCGTGCCGGTAAAGGCCACCCGCCAACAGACCGATAGCGTGTGCGCCGTGCTCGACAGCGTGGGCCGCACGCTGATAACCGAAGAGCGGCTGCTGCCCGCAGCCACCACACTGGCATCGTGCGGCATAGCCTATGCCATGCGCTACGTGCGCGCCGCCACCGAGGGTGGCGTCGAACTGGGCTTCAAGGCCCAGGCCGCACGCGACATTGTGCTGCAGACGGTGCGCGGGGCCGTCGAACTGCTGCAGGCGTCGGGCGACCACCCCGAGGCGGCCATCGACACGGTGACCACCCCCGGCGGCGTCACCATACGCGGGCTCAACGAGATGGAGCACGCCGGATTCTCAAGCGCCGTCATACGCGGGCTGAAGGCCGGATTGCAATAAGGCTGCCCAGGCGGCATGGCACGGCAGCAACATGCCGGGCAGAAAGGCAATCCCTCCGGCCGGAGTGCTTTCCGGACGGAGGGATTGCCATATATCCATGTGCCGTCTGGCCGCCACCACATGCGGCGCCGGCGGCCGTTGTCACCGACGGCATCCGACCGCGGCACAAGCCAGCCCGCACAGCAAGGCCAACCATCTGTCAATCAGCGCCTTGCGCCCCGGGCGGCAAAACGGCCCATATTACCATGCGAAACCTACGGTTTTGCAAGCCCGAACGGCCTGTATTGGCGGCCTGAACGGCCCGTTTGCCAACAGCGGGCAAACAGCCGTGGCAGCCACCGCAGCAAAGGCGGGCGGAAGCCAGCGCAGCTACATGGCGTAACTATTCGTGCCTCCGGCGGCCAACCTGGCATCCACAGCCACGGCCCGCCGCAAAGATTGACCTTCGGCCACCCGCAGCCCACGGGCTGGCGGGGCCGCAGACGGCGCTCAACCGCGCTTGGCGCCCTGGCCGGCAAGCTTGGCCTTGTGCGGCTGGCCGAACGGCATGCGCAAGCCGGGGGCAGGACGCCTATCGTTGAAAAGCTGCTTCAGCTGTCGCGCATTGAGCATGCCCTTGAACTTCTTGTAGTAGCTTTTCTTCACGTCAATCACCTTTTGCTGCGCTTCAAGCTCACGCTCTATGCCCTCAAGTATCTCCTTGTCGGTCTGGGCAGAACCCTTGGCAGCGGCCGTGCGGCCCGACTTGCGGGCCTCGGCGAGCTCGCCCAAATACTTCTGGTATAGGGGCACGAACTCGGCACGGGCCCCGTCGCCCAGCATAAGCCTGTCGGCCACTGCCTCGGCCCTGCGCTGGGCCACCTGCTCCTTTGTCGGCTTCGCGTCCTTGTTGCCGTTGCCTTGCGCGACAGACGGCATCGCTGCCATGCACACCATGGCCAGCGCTATCAGAATTTTCTTCATGACTGTAGTCTCCTTTACCTTTAGTTAAGTTATACCATTACTGTAATGCACTGCCAGGCCACGCCAGCCGAACACCCTGCACCGCCGGTACCATCACGCCGCATGCGCCCCGGGCCGCGTTTTCCTGTATGCTTTTTAGACTCGCCGGCCGGCGGCCTGTTTAACCGCGCCGGCCGTTTTTTATGATATTTTCAACAATGGCGGGCCAAGTCTTGCACACAAAAAGACGGCGTGTGCAATGATTTTCAGATAATTAATACAACGAACCATAAAATGGAACGAACGTTTCAATATGTCGGATATTATTGTTATTTTTGCACGAATTAAAACAAAATATACATGGACGAAGCAATCAAACAAATCGGGCAACGCCTTAAAGGACTCCGCGAGGTGCTCGACATACCGGCAGAAGAGGTGGCCGAACTGTGTGGCATCACCCTCGACCACTACCTGAAGATAGAAGCCGGCGAGGCCGACCCGTCGGTCTACCGCCTCTCGCGCATAGCCAAGCGCTACGGCATATCGCTCGACGTGCTGCTGTTTGGCGAAGAACCGCGCATGAGCGCCTACTTCCTGACGCGCAAAGGCCAAGGGCTGAGCGTCGAAAGGCGCAAGGAGTACAAGTACCAGAGCCTGGCCAGCGGGTTCCGCGGGCGCAAGGTAGACCCGTTTCTCACCCAGGTCGACCCGCTGCCGGGCGACCGCAAGTACAGCAAGAACTCTCACGACGGACAGGAGTTCAACTATATCGTGGAGGGACGGATGGAGATTACCATCGGCGACAAGGTGATGGAGCTCGGCGAGGGCGACAGCATCTACTTCGATGCCACACAGCCCCACTGCATGAGGGCGCTCGACGGCAAGCCCGTCAGGTTTCTCGTCGTGGTGATATGACGGGCACGGACTGACGCAGCCACACTCTCCACAACAAACTAAACGCTACGCAGCCGGGCGCAGGCCAAACGGCCTACCCGGCCGACGGACAGACAAATACACCAAGCAATAAGCAAAGAAGAAGAGATGATAGAAAGATTTCTAAAGCAGACTTCATTCGTTTCTCAGGATGACTACAAGAAAAACCTGGAGTTCATCGTGCCCGACAACTTCAATTTCGCATACGACGTGATGGACGCATGGGCCGAAGAACGCCCCGACAAGGTGGCACTGATATGGACAAACGACGAGGGCGACTGCCGCAAGTCGACCTTCGGCGACCTCAAGGAAGAGACCGACCGCACGGCAGCCTACTTCCAGCAGCTCGGCATAGGGCACGGCGACATGGTGATGCTCATACTAAAGCGCCGCTATGAGTTCTGGCTCTCCATGCTGGCCCTGCACAAGATAGGGGCCGTGGCCATACCCGCCACGCACATGCTCACCAAGCACGACATCGTATACCGCAACACCCGCGCCGGCATAAAGGCCATCGTGTGCGTTGGCGAAGACTACGTGCTCGAGCAGGTAAGCCAGGCCATGCCCGAAAGCCCCTCGGTACAGGTGCTCGTGAGCGTTGGGCCGAAGGTGCCCGAAGGCTTCCACGACTGGCACAGCGAGTGGGCCGTGGCACCGGCTTTCGTGCGCCCTGCACACGTGAACACCAACGACGACACCATGCTGATGTACTTCACCAGCGGCACGAGCGGCGAGCCCAAGATGGTGGCCCACGACTTTCTCTACGCCCTGGGGCACCTCACAACCGGCGTTTTCTGGCACAACCTGGCAGAAGACAGCATACACCTGACCGTGGCCGACACCGGATGGGGCAAGGCCGTGTGGGGAAAGCTCTACGGACAGTGGTTCGCCGGCGCGGCAGTATTCGTGTTCGACCATGAGAAGTTCACCGCCGACAAGATACTGCGACAGATAGAGAAGCACCGCATCACGTCGTTCTGCGCCCCTCCAACGGTCTACAGGTTCATGATACACGAAGACTTCTCGAAGTACGACCTGTCGTCGTTGCGCTACTGCTGCACGGCAGGCGAAGCGCTCAACCCGGCAGTATTCGACAAGTTCGAGAAGCTTACGGGCATACGGCTCATGGAGGGTTTCGGCCAGACGGAGACCACCATGACACTGGGCACCATGCCTTGGACAACGCCGAAGCCCGGCTCGATGGGCCTGCCCAACCCGCAGTATGACATCGACCTGGTGAAGCCCGACGGCACACCATGCGAAGACGGCGAGAAAGGCGAGATAGTGATACGCACCGACAAGGGCAAGCCCATAGGGCTGTTCAAGGAATACTACCGCGACGAAGAGCTGACCCGGCGCGTTTGGCACGACGGTGTCTACCACACAGGCGACGAGGCTTGGCGCGACGAAGACGGCTACTACTGGTTTGTGGGGCGCATCGACGACGTGATCAAGAGCAGCGGATACCGCATCGGCCCGTTCGAGGTTGAAAGCGCACTGATGACCCATCCGGCCGTGCTTGAGTGCGCCATAACGGGCGTTCCCGACGAGATAAGGGGCATGGTGGTCAAGGCCACCGTCGTGCTGAGCAAGGCATGGCGCGACAAGGCGGGCGACGAGCTGGTCAAAGAGCTGCAGAACCACGTCAAGCACGAGACGGCACCATACAAGTATCCGCGCGTCATCGAGTTCGTCGACGAGCTGCCCAAGACCATCAGCGGCAAGATACGCCGCGTGGAGATAAGAGAGAAAGACAAGAAGAAGTAACCGGCCCGTGCCGCCACAGGCACAGGCCAACGACACAAAAAGACCAACGACAACGTGCGCTTAGTAATAAAGGTGGGCAGCAACGTGCTGACCCGCGACAACGGCAAGCTCGACATCACCCGCATGTCGGCCCTTGTCGACCAGGTGGCGGCACTCAGGGCCGGCGGCCACGAGGTGATTCTCGTGTCAAGCGGGGCCGTGGCCTGCGGCCGCAGTGAGCTCAAGGTGGGCCACAAGCTCGGCAGCGTTGAGCAGCGCCAGCTGTTCTCCGCCCTCGGGCAAGCCAAGCTCATCAACCTCTACTACGACCTTTTCCGCGAATACCGCATACCCGTCGGCCAGGTGCTGACGATGAAAGAGAGCTTCGCAACAAGGCGCGAGTACCTCAACCAGCGCTCGTGCATGACGGTGATGATAGCCAACGGGGTGATACCGATAGTCAACGAGAACGACACGATAAGCGTCACCGAGCTGATGTTCACCGACAACGACGAGCTGTCGGGGCTCATCGCGGCCATGATGGACGCCGACGCGCTCGTCATATTGAGCAACATCGACGGCATCTACGACGGAGAGCCGGGCGCGCCCGGGGCCCGGGTGATAAGGCGGGTTGAGCCCGGCAGAGACCTCAGCACATACATACGGCAGGAAAAGAGCGGCTTCGGGCGGGGCGGTATGCTCACCAAATGCCACATTGCAAGGAAGGTGGCAGAAGAAGGCATCAGGGTAATCATTGCCAACGGCAAGCGCGACAACATACTTACCGACCTGCTGTCGCACCCCGAAGGCACCCTGCACACGGAGTTTACGCCCAACGCCGAGCCTGCATCAAACATGAAGAAGTGGCTCGCCCACAGCGCAAGCTTCGCCAAGGGCCTGGTGCATATCAACGACAAGGCGGCCAAGGTGCTACGCGGCGACCGCGCCGTGAGCCTGCTGCTGGTGGGCGTCACCGCCATCGAAGGCGAGTTTGAGGAGGGCGACATCGTGACCATCGCCGACGGCGAGGGCCGGCGCATGGGCGTGGGCCGCAGCGCCTACGGCAGCAACGACGCACGGAGGCTCATAGGAAAGCACGACGTGAAACCGCTCGTGCACTACGACTACCTGTGCCTTGACCCGCAAGAGTGACACGCCGGAAGCCAACCGCGCCTGCCTGCATCACAATACACTGACACGACAAAGCAAAGACTATGACTCTTACAGACACATTCAAAAGCGTGAGAAGGGCTGCCGGCACACTTGCCGACATGACCGACGATGAACGCAACGCGGTGTTGGCCGACGTGGCCGACGCCATCGTGGCCGGCAAAGAGCGGCTGCTCGCGGCCAACGGGGCCGACCTGGCCCGCATGGACAAGGCAAACCCGCTCTACGACAGGCTACGGCTGACGGCCGAAAGGCTCGACGCCATTGCCGCCGACATGCGCAACGTGGCCCAGCTGCCGTCGCCGCTGGGCCGCACGAGCCACGACCGCACACTGCCCAACGGGCTGCACATAAGGCGCGTCAGCGTGCCTTTCGGCGTCATCGGCATTGTATACGAGGCACGGCCCAACGTCACTTTCGACGTGTTCGCGCTATGCTTCAAGAGCGGAAGCGCCTGCATACTGAAAGGGGGGAAGGATGCCGACAGCTCAAACCACGAAGGCGTGGCACTGATACACGAGGCACTGCAACGCCACGGGGTCGACACGGCCGCCGTGCAGCTGCTGCCCTCGACCCACGAAGCCACAGCCGAGATGCTCGGGGCCACCGGCTACATAGACCTGTGCATACCCCGCGGCGGGCGCAAGCTGATTGACTTTGTGCGCAACACGGCACGCATACCGGTGATAGAGACCGGGGCCGGGGTGGTGAACACCTACTTCGACGCCTCGGGAGACCTCGAGATGGGGCGGCGGATAGTGTGCAACGCCAAGACCAGGCGCGTCAGCGTGTGCAACGCCCTCGACTGCCTTATCGTCCACTCGGCGCGCACTGCCGACCTGCCGCAGCTGTGCGAGCCGCTGGCCGGAAAGGGGGTGACGCTCTACGCCGACGAGCGCGCCTACGCGGCGCTAAGCGGGCGCTATCCCGACAGACTGCTCTGCCACGCCACCACAGAGAGCTTCGGCACGGAGTTCATGGACTACAAGATGGCCATACGCACGGTAGACTCTGCCGACGAGGCCCTGCAGCACATAGCGACCTACGGCTCGGGCCACAGCGAGTGCATCATAACCGAAAGCGAAGCAGTGGCCGAGAGATTCAGGCGCAAGGCCGACGCGGCATGCGTATACGTCAACGCCCCAACAAGCTTCACCGACGGGGCGCAGTTCGGGCTGGGCGCCGAGATTGGCATAAGCACCCAAAAGCTGGGCCCGAGAGGCCCCATGGGACTGGAAGAAATCACCACCTACAAGTGGTTGATTGACGGACAGGGGCAGACAAGGCCGTAGGACGGGCTGAAGGCAAGCCACAGTAAACAACAGGAAACAACATTTAAACAGACAAGACATGAGAACATTCATCAACGTAGAAGACATCGGCGACCTTGGAAAGGCACTCGCCGAGGCACGCGAGATAAAGGACGACCGTTTCAAATACCAGGCCCTTGGGAAGAACAAGACGCTCATGATGATTTTCTTCAACAACAGCCTGCGCACAAGGCTGAGCACGCAGAAGGCCGCAATGAACCTTGGCATGAACGTGATAGTGCTCGATGTCAACGCCGGGGCATGGAAACTGGAGACCGACCGGGGCGTTATCATGGACGGCGACAAGAGCGAGCACCTGCTCGAAGCCATACCGGTGATGGGCTGCTACTGCGACATGATTGGCGTGCGCAGCTTCGCCGGGCTGCAAGACCGCGACTACGACTATGCCGAGACGGTGCTCAACCAGTTCATAAAATACAGCGGCAGGCCCGTGTTTGCCATGGAGACGGCCACCGTACACCCACTGCAGGCGTTTGCCGACCTCATTACCATCGAGGAACACAAGACGAAGAAGCGCCCCAAGGTGGTGCTGTCGTGGGCCCCGCATTGCAGGGCGCTGCCCCAGGCTGTGCCCAACTCGTTTGCGCAATGGATGAACGCGGCCGACGTAGACTTCGTGATAACCCACCCCGAAGGCTATGAGCTCGACCCGAAATTCACCGGCAACGCGCGCATAGAGTACAACCAGATGAAGGCTCTCGAGGGCGCCGACTTCGTTTACGCCAAAAACTGGAGCTGCCCCGGGGTGACCAACCCTGCCGACTACGGCAAGATACTGAGCCGCGACATGGGCTGGACCATCGACGCGGCGCACATGGCCGTCACCGACCACGGCAAGTTCATGCACTGCCTGCCGGTAAGGCGCGGCCTGATAGTAACCGACGACGTCATCGAAAGCCCCGACTCGCTGGTAATACCCGAGGCCGCCAACCGTGAGATTTCGGCCTCGGTAGTCATCAAGCGGATGCTCGAGAGCCTCTGACGCCACAGCAATCCAATACGAGTGCCCCGCATACCGCCGCCACGGCGTATGCGGGACGCTTGCGCTCAAGCAAGGCCCGGGGGCGATGCTTCGCCACGCCTCATGGCCGATACGGCCTGTTTTGCAATGCGAAACGTGCCGTATTGACTGTCCAAACGGCACGTTTTGAGAGCCCGAACGGCCCGTTTTGCAAACTGCTGTAAACCAGGCCGTTAGCCTATCCATGCCCCGACCACACGCCAACAGGGCCGACGCCAACGGTAACCGCCGTCGGCGGACTGTTGGAAAACGCAGGCAAGGGCACCGGGCATCCGCCATGCTGCGAGCCGCGGCAAACGAAAAAATCATGGATTTTGCTTTGAACTTTCTCGCAGTTGAAGTATCTTTGCATAAGATAAGCGGCACTCGGAAGATTCAGAGCAAGCTCTATCTTCGCTCGCTGGCATTATCTTTGCATAAGATAAGCGGCACCCAGGCAATTGTGGGCAAGCTCACTTGCCGCTTTCTTGCAGCATCACTGCACCGCCAAACCGGCAGTGGCGGCACCGGCAGACGCGCCAGCCGCCACGGCATGGCCGCCAAAGGCCCACTTAACACACAGCTTATGGTTTCATTTGAAAACGATTATAACAACGGGGCACACCCAAAGGTGTTGCAACGACTGGTTGAGACAAACGAAGAGCGGACACTGCCCTACGGGGCCGACCAATTCTGCGAAAGCGCAAAGGCCAAGATAATGGCAGCCTGCGACGACAAAGACGCCGTGATATTCTTCCTGACCGGGGGCACGCAGACCAACGCCACCGTCATCGACTCTTTGCTCCGCCAATACGAGGGAGTGGTAGCCGCAGACAGCGGCCACATCAATGTGCATGAGGCAGGAGCCATAGAGTTCACCGGGCACAAGGTAATAACATTGCCCGGCCACGGGGGAAAGATGAGGGCGGAAGACCTTGACAAACACCTCGAAGACTTCAACAACGACGAAAACAACGCCCATTCGGTGTTCCCGGGCCTTGTCTACATCACCTTCCCAACGGAATTGGGAACCCTCTACAGCGCTGCCGAGCTCGACGCGATATACCGCATTTGCCGCCGCAACAACATACCGCTGTATGTCGACGGGGCGCGCCTTGGCTACGGCCTGGCCGCCGACGGCAACGACATCACGCTGCCCTACCTTGCCCGCCACTGCGATGCGTTCTACATCGGGGGCACCAAGGCAGGGGCACTATGCGGCGAAGCCGTGGTGTTCACGCACAGAAACGCCCCGCGCAACTTCTTCACCATACAGAAGCAACACGGGGCGCTCATGGCCAAGGCACGCCTGTTGGGCGCACAATTCGACGCCCTGTTCACCGACGGGCTTTATTTCGACATCTCGCGCCATGCCATAGACATGGCCAAGAGAATGCGCATGATGTTTGAAAAGAAAGGTTACCGCCTCTGGATCGACTCGCCCACCAACCAGCAGTTTGTGATAATAGGCAACGACGACGTTGAGCGCCTGTCGCGCGACGTGCTGTTCACCCATTGGGGAAAGGCCGGCGAAAACCACACCGTCTGCCGCTTCGTGACGAGCTGGGCCACTACCGAGGCCGAGCTTGAGCAGCTGCAGTCACTGCTCTGACAGTCGGAAGCAGCGCACCGACGTGCCATCGTAGGTCTCGACGGCCAGCTCCACCGAGTCGGCACGCAACGAGGCGCAGCCTATGCTGACGTAAGTCTTCGACGAATAGTACTGCGGCACGCCTCCCTGGTCGTGGTAAAAGCGCAGGTAAGCGGTGCGAACCCCGGCCTGAGACACGCCGACGGAGTCGCACACAAGGCCCACGGTGTGCCTTGCCCCCTCCGGCCCGCCCTCGCCTACCTTTACGTAAAGCCCGATGTTGAGATACTTTCCCGACGGGCTGAGCCACACGCTCTCAAGGTCGACGGGGTCGGTGCGCACCGTGCCAAAAGCCGACGGAGAGTTTGGCCGCAGCACCGGCACCTGCACGATGCTCCTTGCCCGCACCGCCGTGCCGTCGGCATGGTCGTAATACAGTATGGCCCTGTAGAGCGTGTCGGCCTTGTCGGCCCAGTCGGCGCTCAGCGGCTGCTGCATTACGAGCGTGTCGCCGCCGTCGGTGACGGCATAGTCTACGGCAGAGGCTTGCGACGTGTGCGCCTCGACAAAGTCGGCAGTGAGCAGCGAGTATTCGCCGTCGCCACTGTCGTAGCTGTCCACCTGGCAAGCAGCGAGCACGGTTGCCAGCAAAAATAGAATAGACTTATTAATCATAATAATGTGGAAACATTGCGGCGGCACCTTGCCTTTGGAGCGAGGTGCCGCCGCTGATGGTTCAAACTGTAGCTGCCAATGCCGCCCTGTTGTTGCGCACGGGGTTGGCATACATCCTTAGAATGCACTCGCGCAAGAACGGCTCGTCCTTGCCCTCAAGCTCAATCCTGGCCAGCTGCCCGCCCACGTAATCTTCAAACACACGGCGCTCGGCCTCGGTGAAATGCTCGCCGTAGCCCTCGCCGGGCCACAATGTGTCGGCAGCTACATAGTTGCCGGCATACAGCCTGTAGTTGCTGTGAATGGCACGGTCTATGTGGCTGGCCACAGTGTCGAACAGCTCGCCCTTAGGCATGGCCGGGTCGAGCGTGTCGAGAAATGCGTCGATGCACGTCGAGCAGTGGTAGTGTATGCGCCCCTTGCGGCCCATGATGCCCGTCTGCATGCTCATCACGTCGTCGGCCTTGGTCTTCTTCCACCCCGGCACGTCGCGCCTGAGCTGGAACTCCATGGCCTTGAGATAGTCGCACGGGTCGTATTCATACGAAATGGCCAGCGGCACGATATGCAGTTGCCGCAGCCTGTCGATGGCAGAGCCGTCGCCCCCCATGGCCATCATCTTGAGCACAGACGGCTGTGTGCGGTCGTCGCTGTCCTTGGCCCGGCCCTCGCGCTGCGCAATCCAGATGTTGTCGTGCTTGCGGGCAATCACGTAGTGCATGTAGTCGGCCATGCGCTTGCTGCTGGCAAGCATCTCCCTGAGCCCGGCGCTGCGCTCTACGATGAACGACTTGTTAAGCCTCACGAGGTCTTTTATCCACGGAGCGGCCAGCAGGTTGTCGCCTATTGCAATCTCGCAAGTGGTCCCGAAGCCAGCGTCAATCAAGAGCATGTCGAGCAACGCCGAGTCGAGCACGATGTCGCGGTGGTTGCTCACGAAGGTGTAGCAGCCGGCCCTGTCGACAGCCGAGCAGTCCATGTCGCACCCGTCGCTGGCAGTCTTGACAAGCCTCTTGAGGAAACCATAGCAGAACTTCACCTGGAAGTCGAGGCACGACTTGCACTTCCTCACTTCCCCGGCCAGCGCCTCGAAGGGCACTCCCGGCACGGCTGCGGCCAGCACAGCCCTGAACTGCCCGTCGGCCAGCAGCCTGTCGTACGCTTCAGGCAGCTCTTCGGGCTCAAACGGCCTTATGGCGTCATAGCGCCTCAACTCATCATCCATGGCAGAATAAAGTGTTTGGGCCGGCCTCCGGTGGGCAGCCGGCGCGTTGTTGGCTTAATTAAACTGGTTCTCTACAATCTCCGTGAGCACTTCGGTCATGGTCATGCCGGCGGCACGCACCTGCTGCGGTATGAAGCTCGTGGCGGTCATGCCCGGCGTGGTGTTTATTTCAAGCATGTATATCTTGTCTACCTCTTTGCCGTCCTTGCCCGGCCCGCGGCCTATGATGTAGTCTATGCGGATGATGCCGTTGCAGTGCAGTATGTCGTAGATGTGGCTTGTGAGCTCCCTCACGCGGCGCGTGGTGTCCTCGCTGAGGCGCGCCGGGGTTATCTCCAGCACCTGCCCGTTGTACTTGGCGTCGTAGTCGAAGAACTCGTTCTTCGTCACCACCTCGGTAGCGGGCAGCACCACCGACCGCTCACGCGTCTTGTAGCATCCCACCGAAATCTCCGTGCCGTTGATGCAGGCCTCGACCATCACCTCCGGGCTCTCGAGCATGGCCTTGCGTATGGCCGGTGCCAGCTGGTCCTTGTTCTTCACCTTGGATATGCCGAAGCTGCTTCCGTCGGCTGCCGGCTTCACGAAACAGGGCATGCCGATGCGTGCCTCCACCTCGTCGTCGCTCACAAGCTCCTCGTAGCCGCTGCGTATGAGCAGGCTGTCGGCCACGAGCACGCCGTAGCCGCGCAGATACTGGTTGAGCACGAACTTGTCGAAGGTCATCGCCTCGACAAGAACGCCGCTCGTGGAGTAAGGTATTCCAATCAGGTCGAAGTATCCCTGGAGCACTCCGTTCTCTCCGGGCGTGCCGTGAATGGTTATGTATGCATAATCGAAGAGCACGGCTTTACCGTCTTTCACAAACGAGAAGTCATTGCGGTCGATGGAGGCCGTGGTGCCGTCGCCGAGGTCGACGTGCCAGTCGAGGCCCTTCACGTCTACTATATATACATTGTATCGTTCCTTGTCGAAGAATGAGTAAAGCCCTTGCGCGGAGCGCATGGACACATCGTGTTCCGACGAATCGCCACCGCAAACGATGGCTATGTTTCTCTTTATTTGTTTCATCGTTATATTGTTGTTATGTCATTGTTAGCGTTCATATACCTGCGCCACCTGTCAACAAGCTGCTCCATGTCGGCGGGCAGCTTCGAGGTGAAGTCCATCTGCCGCCCTGTGCGGGGGTGGACGAAGCCCAGCGTGCGCGCGTGCAGCGCCTGGCGCGGGCACAGCTTGAAGCCGTTGGCCACAAACTGGCGGTAGCTGCCCGTGCGCTCGCCGCGCAGAATCTCGGTGCCCCCATACCGTTCGTCGCCGAATAGCGGGTGGCCCTCATGCCTCATGTGCGCCCTTATCTGGTGCGTGCGCCCTGTCTCGAGGATGCACTCCACGAGAGTGACGTAGCCGAAGCGCTCCATCACGCGCCAGTGGGTGACGGCTGCCTTGCCCACTTCGGAGCCCGGGGGGAACACGGCCATGCGCAGCCTGTCCTTGGGGTCGCGCCCGATGTTGCCCTCTATGGTGCCTGTGTCGGCGGTGAAGTTGCCCCACACGAGGGCGTTGTAGCTCCGGTGGGTGGTCTTGTTGTAGAACTGTGCGCCGAGCGATGTCTTTGCCTCGGGCGTCTTGGCCACCACCAGCAGTCCGCTGGTGTCTTTGTCGATGCGGTGTACGAGCCCCACCTGCGGGTCGTTGGGGTCGTATGAGTCGAGCCCGCGCAGATGCCAGGCCACGGCATTGACGAGCGTGCCGCTGAAATTGCCGCACCCGGGGTGCACCACCAGGCCCGCCGGCTTGTTTATCACCATGAGGTCGTCGTCTTCATACACCACGTCGAGCGGAATGTCCTCCGGCTCTATGGTGGTGTCGTAGTGCGGGCGGTCGAGCATCAGCGTCACCACCTCGCCCGGCCTGACCTTGTAGCTGCTCTTCACCGGGCGCCCGCCAACGTGGACGAAGCCCGCGTCGGCGGCTTTCTGTATGCGGTTGCGGCTTGAGTGCTGCAGTTTCTCGAAGAGGAACTTGTCGACCCTCACCGGCGCCTGCCCGCGATCCACCTCTACGCGGAAGTGCTCGTAGAGCTGCCCCTGCTCCGCCCCGGCGTCGCCATCGGGCTCCTGTCCCGGCTCAAGGTAGTCTATCTCGTCGTCGAATGTCATTGCGCTTCCTCCTTCCCTGCCTCCGCCTGGGTGGCGATGCCGCCCTGGGCCTGCGTCTCTCCGGCCTGTTCGCCCACCACCTCAAAGTCGTCTTCGCCGCCGTAGGTCACTGTCACCTCGGCCGGGTCTACATAATTTATGTCCATCAGGCTGTCGTCATATGTGCCGCTTCCCACCATCAGCGTCAGCGGCACGTCGATGGGCACGCGGTCGCCCATGCCTACCCGCCGTCCGCGGGCCTTTATCCCGTACACCCAGTCCTTTTCGCCTGTCACCTCCTCGGGCGGCGTCAGGCGGAAGCCCATGGCCTTAAGCCGGGCCTCGGCCTCGCGCACACTGCTGTTGTCGGCTATGTCGGGTATCGTCAGCGTGGGCGTCGACTCCGAGTTGACCGTAAGGTAAACCATGCGGCCCGACTTCACGCGCGCCCCCCCTATGGGCGTCTGCAGCAGCACGCAGTCGGCGGGCATGCGCTTGTTGTAGCCGGTGTCGGCCACAGCCACCCTCAGCCCGTTGCTCTCTATCAGCGCCCGGGCCTCGTTGAAGCCCATGCCCCTGACGTTGGGCACAGGTATCTCCTCGCCGTGGTGGGTGTAGACGTCGAGGCCGTACTTCACCCCGAAGCACAGCGCCGCCGCCACCACAGCCATGGCCAATAGGTTGCCCCAGAGCCGCCTGTCGAGGAACTTGCCGAAAAACTCTTTTGACTTCATTGCTTGATATCTGTGTCATTGCCGTGACTTCACTTGCCGTTGGCCCGCACCTCACGGCCTGTGCTGCCGGCCATCAACCCGCATGAGCCTTGCCGGCGGGCCACCGGGGCCGTTGCCCCCGCCGCCTCCGTCGCTCACGGCTTGCATCATGCAAAGATAATGCTTTTGGCTCTGACAGCAAAACAATTGGCTGTTTTTGTGCCTCGGCGGCTGCCAAAAGGGCGTGGCCGGGCTGTGCGGGAGCGCCCCGGTGGCCGGCATAGCCGCCGCGGGCAGCCCCACGGGTAGTGGCCGCAGCCTTACGGCTGGCCGGATTGGGGCATGCGATGTTGGAAACAAATATTGACAAATGGGCACTGCGGCCACCCGCCGTTGCCAAATGGCCCGTATTGGCTTGCGAAACGGCATCCGCCACGCTCCCGAACGGCCCGTTGCGGCGGGCCAAACGGCAGCCGCCGGCAAGCCTCTGGCGGCGAGGGGGTTGGCCGCCAACAAAAAAAACGCGACACAAAGGGGACACCCGACAAACATAGGGGGCTTTCTAGGAGTTAGGGAGTTAGGGAGTAAAGGAGTTAAGACAATAGTATTCGACTGTCTTCCTGCAACACCTTACCAATGCTCCCAGAGATTCCATGTTTCCAAAACTATTGTCTGTACTCCTGTCTCCTGCCTCCCGTCTCCAAAATAAACCCCAAAAACTATTGTCTTAACTCCTTTACTCCCTAACTCCCTAACTTCCACAAATCCACTGGATTTATCTGGCGAGCCACAAAGGCCCCGCCTGCGGCGGACGCCGGCAGGCAGGCGCGCTACCACGGGCGCCCCTTGCGCCACGGCACAAAAAAGCCGAAGTGGAGCAAAGGCACACGCCCATGCTCCACTTCGGCAGCCAGCCGGAGCGGCCCCGGCTGCGGCCCACGGACTGTTATTTTCCGTGGTGCTCGTCAGAAACGGTCAGCTTCTTGCGGCCCTTGGCGCGGCGTGAAGCCAGCACGCGGCGGCCGTTCTTTGTTGACATTCTCTCGCGGAAACCGTGCTTGTTCACTCTCCTTCTGTTGTGAGGCTGAAATGTTCTTTTCATCGTCCTTATTTTTATTTATTGTTATTATTCGTACACTTTGGGGTGCAAAGGTAGTCATTTTTTTCGAACCCACAAAACTTTGGGCCTTTTTTAGCCAAAACTTTTGCCATAAGCCCGCTCTTTTGTGCCCGCGAGGTGGCGCGTGGCATCAAAAAACGCAAAAATTCCTTTGCTGTTCACTTGATTTTCAGTAACTTTGCAGCCGCTTAGGAAAGTTTAAACGAAACAGTAAAACAATAAAAACAATGATTAACTCACAGGAAATTAAGAAAGGCACCTGCATACGCCTGGACAACCAGGTGTGGGTATGCATCGACTTCCAGCACGTAAAGCCCGGCAAAGGCAACACCGTGATGCGCACCAAGCTGAAGAACGTCACCGACGGCCGTGTGCTCGACCGCACCTTCCAGGTAGGCTTCAAGCTTGAGGACGTGCGCATAGAGCGCCGCCCCTACCAGTATCTCTACGAGGATCCCACCGGCCGCATATTCATGAACCAGGAGACCTTCGAACAGATACCCATCGCCAACGACCTTGTAATAGGCAGCGAGTACATGAAAGAGGGCGACGTGGTCGAGGTTGTCACCGACACTACCGACGGTACCATACTCTACGCCGAGATGCCCGTGAAGACCAACCTGCGCGTGTCCCACAGCGAGCCCGGCATCAAGGGCGACACGGCCACCAACGCCACCAAGCCCGCCACGCTCGAGACAGGCGTCGAGATACGCGTGCCGCTGTTCATCAACGAGGGCGACCTCATACAGGTTGACACCCGCGACGGCAGCTACCTCAGCCGCGTGAAGGAATAAGGCTGCGCCACGGCGCGACATATACCGCCCGCCACCACAGGCACGGCGGCACTCATGGCAATGCACAATCCATAATCTGCCGATTATGCGGATTATGGGCTGTGCATTTTCAGGATAAGGGCAGGGCCCAAAGCGCGGGCCCGCCCACCACCACAACCCTAAAGCCCGGCGCCAAGCCGACCAACAGACATGACTAACTGCGAATACTCCATCATCGTACCCGTATACAACCGCCCCGACGAAGTGGCCGAGCTGCTCGAGAGCCTCACCGCGCAGACAGTGAAAGACTTTGAGGTCATAATAGTGGAAGACGGCTCCGAGCGCGACTGCCGGGCTGTGGCCGAGCAGTATGCCGGCAAGCTCGACGTCAGATACTTTGCCAAGAAGAACTCCGGGCCGGGGCCCAGCCGCAACTACGGCGCCGAGCGCGCCAAGGGCGAGTGGCTCATAGTGCTCGACTCAGACGTCGTGGTGCCGCCGGGCTACCTGCAAGCCATTGCCGACGAACTGGCCTCCGCGCCGGCCGACGCCTTTGGCGGGCCCGACCGCGCCCACCCGTCGTTCACCGACACGCAGAAGGCCATAAGCTACTCGATGACAAGCTTCTTCACCACCGGGGGCATACGCGGCGGCAAGAAAAAGCTCGACAAGTTTTACCCAAGGTCGTTCAACATGGGCGTGCGCCGCGATGTCTACCTGCGGCTCGGGGGCTTCTCGAAGATGCGCTTCGGCGAAGACATCGACTTCAGCCTGCGCATTGTCGAGGCGGGATGCCGCTGCCGCCTGTTCCCCGGGGCATGGGTGTGGCACAAGCGTCGCACCGACATGCGCAAGTTTTTCCGCCAGGTATACAACAGCGGCATAGCCCGCATCAACCTGCAGAAAAGGCACCCGGGCTCGCTCAAGCTCGTCCACCTGCTGCCCACGGTGTTCACGGTGGGCGTAATGGCCCTCTTGCTGACGTCGGCCGCCGGCAGGCTGCTCATGCACTACGACGACCCGCACCGCTGGTACTGGCTCTGCGCCGCGCCATGGCTGCCCATACTGGCCTACTGCGCCATCATAGCGGCCGACTCGGCCGTGCGCAACAGGAGCCTGAAGATAGGGCTGCTGTCGGTGGGCGCCGCCTTCGTGCAGCTCATGGGCTACGGCTTCGGATTCATCGAGGCATGGTGGAAGCGGTGCATATTGGGCAAAGACGAGTTCCAGGCTTTCGAGCGCAATTTCTACAAATAGCCACGCAGGCCGGGCAAGCAAGGGCATGGGAAACAACAACGACAACACCCCACGGGACGAGGCACGGCCCAGGCTCACCATAGCCGACTGGGCCGAAGACGACAGGCCGCGCGAGAAGCTGGCACTAAGGGGGCCGGCGGCACTGTCGAACGCCGAGCTGCTGGCCATACTCATAGGCTCGGGCTCGGCGGGAGAAAGCGCTGTGGAGCTGACCAAGAGAGTGCTCAACGACTGCCGCAACAACCTCAACACGCTCGGCAAGCTCTCGATTGCCGAGCTGACACGGTATAAAGGCATGGGGCCGGCCAAGGCCATCACGATACTCGCGGCATGCGAACTGGGCAAGCGGCGACAGATGGAGAAAGCCGAGGAACGCCCCGACCTCGGGTCGGCCACTGCCATTTACAACCACCTGCACCCGCTCATGCAGGACCTCGACACCGAAGAGGCCTGGATACTGCTGATGAACCAGAACTTCAAGCTGATAAAGCGCGAGCGCATATCGCACGGCGGCATAAGCGAGACGGCCGTCGACGTGCGCATCATCATGCGCGAGGCGCTGCTCAACAACGCCACCGTGGTGGCGCTGGCCCACAACCACCCGAGCCAGAGCCCGAGGCCGAGCAAAGACGACGACAGGATAACGCAAAAGCTCAACGACGCCTGCGGCACCATGCGCATATTCTTTGCCGACCACGTGATAATAACCGACGGACGCTACTACTCATACCGCGAAGAGGGACGGCTGTGATGCCACCCGCAACATCACGGCCAAAAGCCACGTTAACTTTATTTAATCCAAGACGAAGCAAGCATCGCACGCAAACAGAGTTATATAGGCAGATGACAATGACAAAAACGACACTGACATGAAAAAAATTGCAACAGCCCTGTTAAGCGTGTGGCTCTTGGCCACGGCCGCCACACTGCAGTCGTGCGACAACGACGACGATGACTACTACATCTATCCCTACGCCAGGCCCACGGCCATTGTGACCGTGAAGCCCAACGCCGACAACTCTTCGTTCTACCTGCAGGTGGACGACTCGACAACGCTCATACCGACCAACATGAAGGTGTCGCCCTTCGGCAACAAGGAGGTGAGGGCGCTGGTAAACTGCACACCGACGGAAAACCCTACGGCCCACCAGGGGCAAACGGTGACCATAAACTGGATTGACAGCATACTGACCAAGCCCACCGTTGCCAACCTTGCCGAGAAAAACGACTCGGCCTACGGCAACGACCCCGTGGAGATAGTAAACAGCTTCGAGACCGTGGCCGAAGACGGCTACCTCACGCTGCGCTTCCGCACACGGTGGGCCTCGGGCAGGCCGCACAGGGTGAACCTGGTGCACCGCACCGACGTCAACACCCCATACCTGCTGCAGTTCTACCACGACGCGGCCCCCGAGTCGGCCGCAGGCCCCGTGGCCGACGGACTCGTGGCGTTCAGGCTCGACAGCACGTTCAACAAACCTGACACGACAATAAACATCACGCTACAGTGGAACTCATACAGCGGCACAAAGACGCACACGTTCAAGTATAAGCCGCGGAAAGACTGACACCGCCCTAAAGAAAAAGTGAGCACACCCTACGAGAACACAAAGGAAGACAGCGAACAGAACCTGGCCAACGGTCTGCGCCGGGGCGACACCACAGCCGTGGCACGCTTCTACACCATGCACGCCCCGTACCTCGCCGGGGTGTGCTCACGCTATGTGGCCTCACCCGACGACACCAAGGACGTGTTCCACGACGCCATGGTCAAGATAATGCAACACGCCGGGGAATTCAGCTACAGGGGGCCGGGCTCGCTCAGGTCATGGGCAACACGAATAGTGGCCAACGAGGCCGTCAACTTCCTGAGGGCAAGGCGAAAGACCGACTTCGCTTCGCTTGACAACATGCCGGACACACCCGACGAACCGACGCCCGACGTGACGGAAATAACACCTGAAGAAATACACAGCTTGATACGCAAACTGCCCGACGGCTACCGCACGGTGTTCAACCTCTACGCCATCGAGGGCAAGTCGCACCGCGAAATAGCCAACATGCTCGGCATCAAGGAAGCATCATCGGCATCTCAATACCACAGGGCAAGGAACATGCTTGCCCACATGATACACGAATATCGACAACAACGACAACAATGAAGCTCAGCCCATGAACCACGACTGGACAGACGACATACGCGACAAGCTCGCCAATTACACCGAAGAGCCGCCCACCATCGACCCGGCACTGCTGCGCAGCCAGATGGTGCACGCCGCGCATACGGCACGGATGAAGACGACACTGGCCTGGGGCAGAAGGCTCGTTGCCGCCGCAGCCATCGCCGCCATTGCACTGCCACCGGCCATGACGCTGCTCACAAGGCAGGGCGATACCACCCCGCCTACCGCGGGCCGGGGGGCTGACATGGTGAAAACGGCGACCACCGCCAGGCCCGACAAGGCCCAACCCACGACGGGGCTGAACACCACGGCCGGCCAGGCCGAGCCTAAGCCCCTGATGGCCATGGCGGGCACCGGGCGCAGACCGGCACCGGCCCAAGATGGCCGAGCCCAGGCCGAGCCCGCCGAAACTAACGCGGCGGCCCCCACCCCCACCGACGGCACGGCACAGGTGGCAACACCGCAACAAGAGACGCAACAGCACGACAAGCGGCAGCAGCACGCCGCCAGGCAGCCACAGCCATACGGCCTCACGCAAGAGCATGGACTAACGCCACGAAGGCAACGCCTGAGGGCCGCACTGGCCATGGGTTCGTCGACAACGACCACGGGCGCCACCACGGCACTGCCGGCACTGCTGGCCAAGGCCGACCCGATAGGATGGCACGCGGCACAGTTTAGGGGCGACAACAGCCTGCCCACCCTGGCGCAAGACAACCCCACGACAACGAGCGTGAGCCACAACCAGCCCATAACAGCTTCGGCAAGCCTCAACTACCGCATAAACGACCGGTGGAGCGTAAGCGCCGGACTGTCATACAGCTACCAGCGCTCCGAGCTCACCGCCATAGGCGACAACTACGCAGCCCAGACCACCCGGCGACTGCACTACGTGGGGGTGCCGATAGCTGCCAGCTACACCTTTTGGGCCAACAAGCACTTCGGCGTATATGCCACAGCAGGCGGAATGGTCGAGAAGATGGTGAGCGGGCGCGACGAGACCAGCACCATAGTAGACGGCGCAGAGCAGTCGACCACACGCGACAAGGTGACCATAAAGCCGCTGCAGCTGTCGGCAAATGCCGCCATCGGCGCCGAGTGGCGGTTTGCGCCACGGTTGGCCATATACGCCGAACCGGGCATAAGCTACCATTTCGACAACGGCAGCAACGTCACTTCGTTCTATTCTGACAACCCGCTCGCATTCAGCCTCAACGTCGGACTGAGGTTCGACGTCAACAAATAAACCTTGGTGGCCAACCACAACGACAAGCGAAGCACATCAAACAATACCGCCAACTGACGACAAAGCACATCAGATGTCTGTTGCAAAGAGCGCAACAATTTTCCACCGCCACAACCCGAGGGCCTCTCACCAACGGCCACCGGGTTGTGGCTTGATTTTTCCTGCAATCCCGGCCGAGACAACGGAAAGCGGCAGGCGCCATACCACACTGCCGCAGGGCGACGTTGCCGGCGTCAGTTAGCCGTTAGTTCGCAAAAACAGGTTAAAAACCGGCAAGCCAAGCAACCGGTGCTTGGCAATGCCGAACAAATGCATTAACTTTGCAGGAAATTATTTTCCACGATGTAAAAACAACTCACTATACACCACAAAACCACCCACGGGCCTGTTCAAGTCCGGTGTATAGACCGTTTTACACGCAAACAACACTTACACATCTTAATCCCAACAAACAACCATGAGCTTGCAAGTTCAAGGGGTGGCATATGTCCATCCCGACAAAGAGCCCCTGTTCCAAAACATAAGTTTCACTGTTCAACAGGGCGAAAAATGCGCAATCATCGGAAACAACGGCATAGGCAAGTCAACGCTATTGTCAATAATGGCCGGCAAGACGGCCTGTGCCGCCGGCACGGTGGCATGCGACAGCACACCCTACCTCATACCGCAACATTTCGGCCAGTACGACAGCATGACCGTGGCCGAAGCCTTAGGCGTGGCCGAAAAGCTGGCTGCCATGGAGGCAATACTCGGCGGACAGGGCACGGAGCACGACTTCACTCTGCTAAACGACGAGTGGGACACAGAAGACCGGCTGGCGGAAGCGTTCGCCCGATGGCACCTCAACGGCATGTCGCCCTGCACGCCGATGGGCAAACTCAGCGGAGGCGAAAAGACCAAAGCGTTCCTGGCCGGGCTGAATGTCTTTCAACCGTCGGTCGTATTGATGGACGAGCCTACCAACCACCTCGACGCAACAGGCAGGAGCCTGCTCTACGAGTTTGTGAGCCAGACCAACCGGACGGTGGTCGTGGTAAGCCACGACAGGACGCTGCTCGACATGATGCCCGCAATATATGATATGTCTGCCTCTGGGATAAAATACTATCCCATGAGCTACAACATGTACAAGGAAACGGTTGACGCAGAAAACGCCGCCAAGGCCGCACGCCTGCAAAACCGGCAGAAGGAACTGAAGAAAGCCGAGATGTCGGCACAACGGGCCATGGAGCGCCAACAAAAGCACGCATCAAGGGGTGAGAAGCTAAGCGCGAAGAAATGCGTGGCCCGAATAGCCATGGGCAACATGCGCGACAAATCGGAGGCCTCGGCGTCAAGGCTCAACAAGATGCAAAAGGAAAAGCTGGCGGCCATGAAGCAGGACCTTAACGCGGCACAAACCGAACTGCACAAACTGCCGGAAATGAAACTGGACATTGGCAACCCTACCATGCCAGCCAACAAACTGTTGGTGGAAACAACAGACGTAACATTCGGATATCCCGGCCGGGAACCATTGTGGCAACGCTCGCCATTGAGCATATCCTTATACAGCGGCGAGCGCGTATGGCTCCGGGGTGACAACGGATGCGGCAAAAGCACCTTGATAAAGCTGTTGACCGGCGCATTGAATCCCACAAGCGGCAATGTGCGCCGAAGCCAAACGCTAAACATGGTATGCCTCGACCAGGAGTATTCTTTGATTGATGACAAACAGACTGTTTACACACAGCTTGAGGCTTACAACGGAAAGAGACCTGAGCACGAACTGAAAATGCTATTGAACCGTTTCTCGCTGACGGCGGCGTCGTGGAACAAGAAATGCGCCTTTCTAAGCGGCGGCGAAAGAATGAAACTGGCATTATGCTGCCTGCTTGTATGCGAGGAAGCCCCTGACATGATAATCGCAGACGAGCCTACCAACAACATCGACATATCAAGCATGGATGTGCTGGCCGCCACACTGAGAACCTATACCGGAACGCTGCTCATTGTAAGCCACGACAAACAGTTCATTCAAGACATAGGCATCGACCGAACCATAAGCATCTGACAGGAAGCCGCAGGGCCGGGACACCCCTACCACCATATAGGCAATGAGCGTGGTGCAGGGGTGTGCCACGGCCTTATTTCATGCCGCCACGACACCCGTGAATCATCCATCCACAACCTTCGACGCCATGACGGCAAAATTTACCTGTGAAAATACATTGTCCACTACCCTGCTTGGCGAATGCCCCCTGAAGCTGGCTTGGTCTTATCAACATCGGGCTTGAGTTGGACTACCAAGGCAGAAGCACGTGATTGCGGAATAGCATAGACGGCTAAGAGAAGAAGCAAACGGGGCAATCTATAAGGCAACGTAAGTAGAATACAAACATGCCGGGCTCTTCAATCTTAAAACTATAGTGGTCGTTTTGATGCCAAATGCAATTCAGAAATTACAATTATACAGATTTTAAATAGCAAATTGCCTGAATAAACTTATATTTGCAATCACAACATTAGCCTAAACAATCCATGAGCAGAGCCGTTATTACGCAGCGCACCGACACCTTGACCCACCCACGGCTGGGTTGGCACTTGCTGTGGATGCTGCACATGGCATTTTTCCTTTGTTTGCTTTCCGCCAATACTTGCGCCTCCAAGGAAAAGATTGAAGGCAGCCGGATGGAAACGGACGGAGAATGGCGTTACGGCTACGACAAGGACGGCAACCTCGTGGAACGCTACAAAGGAAGCGGCAAATGGTGGGATGCCAAGCGTGAGCACTGGAAATACGCATGGAACGATTTCGTTAAGTCAGATGAGCAAAGCGGAACTTGTTCAGGCTTTGCCATGGCAAGAAATCGCACTTTTAAGAACCAAAACGGAAGTCTTGCGGGCGTGCAGCGTCCCGACAGACACGGGCATTGGGTGGAGTTCACTTATGATGCCCTTGGCAGACGACTGAGTAAATCGGCATCTGAGCAGACCAACTGGTTGTGGAACGGAAACGTACCGCTACACGAGTGGACGAGCGGACAACGTTATGAGGACAAGGGCTGGAAACCCTATGAGGAAGAATTCAAGACATGGATTTTTGAAGAAAACAGCTTTGTTCCGTTGGCTTTGTTGCAGGACGGTCATACCTATTCCATCATAACCGATCATTTGGGAACACCCACTGAGATGTACGATGAGAACGGCGAGGAAGTCTGGTACAGACAGCTTGATATGAACGGGAAGATTATCAAGGAGGAATGCCATAGAAGGACTTCCTACTATAAGAACGTGACGATTCCGTTCCTCTTCCAAGGTCAGTATTATGACTACGAGACCGAGTTGGCATACAACCGATTCAGATACTATTCCCCTGCTATGGGGTGTTATATCTCACAGGATCCGATAGGATTAGCTGGGAACAATCCAACGCTGTATGGATATGTTAAGAATACAAATTATTGGCTGGATGTTTTTGGATCAAAGAAGGATAACAACAAACGAATTGCACCAATAATATTAGGAGATGGATATAGAGCAAGAAAAGATTCGTTCAATGGAAAAGGAGGAGAAGCCGATTTTGAAATACATATTTATAAGGAATGTAGAAATGGAAAAATAACAGAAATTGGAATAATGGATTCCAACGGTGTGTGGAAGAACAAGCATGGACATGATACGAATAACATGCCCAAACTGCCAGAAAATGTAAAAAAGAAACTGAAAACTTATCATAAATAATATGTTTAGAATTAGAAAAAATAAAGGCATTTGGAATTTTAATAATTATATGGAATATATTGAATCGGTAAAAGATTCTATACCAATTGGTATCAGAGATTTTGTTACTGATGAGAAGAGATATGTATTTTATGGAAAAGATACATTATATGATGCTCAGCTAATTAGTATTCAATTCCGCAAAAATGGGATATGTATTCTTTGGGTGTCTCCTTATTATGATAGGACATACAAATTTGTATTTAAGGAGATTTCAAAGTTGGTAATGAATGCTGTTCCTGATAAATTAACGTCACTTCTTATCCATGAATTTGCTGTAAAGGATAAGGACATCTATAACTATAGATTTTTATTCTTTTGTGGAACGGAAATAAGAATATCATGCTCAAAAATCAATATTTATGAACAGTGCATAACCGAAAGTCTGAAAAAGCAGCTTATGTCTCGATTACAGATGTTCGATGAGAATGTGGGGAAGTCTGGTACAAATGGCCTGATATGAACGAGAAGATTATCAAGGAGGAATTCCATAGAAGGACTTCCTACTATAAGAACGTTACAGTACCGTTCCTCTTCCAAGGGCAGTACAATGACTATGAGACCGAGTTGGCATACAACCGATTCAGGTATTATTCTCCTGCTATGGGATGTTATATCTCACAGGACCCGATTGGATTATTGGGTGGTTTTCGTTTGTATGATTACGTCAAAAACACAAATACTTGGATAGATGTTTTGGGGTTATTCCCGGTAGAAAAGCTTGCTGATTCATCAGTTCGAACAAAATCATCGTACCAAGGAGCTACAATTTATAAAATAACTAAAAAGGTTGAATTAGATGGTGTGAAATTTCAAAAAGGAGACTATTATTATTTAGATAACTTACATAAAGATCATATTGAAACTTTTAGTAAGAATGATGTTTCTAAAGGGGTGTTTAATCTCTATGGTACTTATAATGACAGAAAAAGTGAAAAAGCAAAAAAAAGAAAAGAACCTGGATATAGAGGGTAGAACTATATCACCTGTAAAAGCTGTAAAAATAATTCACAGTAATGCAAGCTTAGAAGAAGTTTCTTTTTTATTTAAACTATCTTATAAACATCGGTTTAATAAAAAGAAATTTCAAGATGTATTGCGTTCACTTAAAGTTTTGTGTGCTTGTGATATAAAAGAACTTTGTGGTATAGAAATAAATGGGCTGTTGAAAGATATATTTCAAATAAATAGAATTTCTCTGATTTTGGCAGTAAGTTTTTTCAATAAAGCAGATAGATATGTAGTATGTAATATAAAAGAGCATGATTTATTGGACTATATAAGTGAAATAGATGATGCTATCTTTTTATTGTTTAATAGATTATCAGATGTTCGTAATCTTCCAAATAAGCTTAACATATAAATTATCTTCTATTTTAATCTTGAAATTGTGTGGTAGGAATGGCCTTTAAGTTTATACAAAAGGTTTCAAAGAAATTACTCTTTTAGGAAGAAGATTTTGTACCTTTGGCATTGATGCAGGACGGTCATACCTATTCCATCATGACAGACCATTTGGGTACCCCTACTGAGATGTACGATGAGAACGGCGAGGAAGTATGTTACAGACGGCTTGATATGAACGGGAAGATTATCAAGGAGGAATGCCATAGAAGGACTTCCTACTATAAGAACGTGACGATTCCGTTCCTCTTCCAAGGTCAGTATTATGACTACGAGACCGAGTTGGCATACAACCGATTCAGGTACTACGACCCAAGTACAGGCACATATATAAGTCAAGACCCGATAGGGTTAGCGGGCGGTAATCCGACCCTGTATGGGTATGTGTTTGATAGTAATACACAGATTGACCCATTTGGATTGGATTGTAAAGTTAAATCTAAGCCACAAAACCACCAACCGATTCCAAAATTTTTAGGAGGTAATAAAAAACAATTTTTTAGCAAACTCCCAAAAGATATACACAAAGAATTTCATAGTTTACTTAATCAGAAACTAAAGCAACACGGTTTGCCATTACCAGATAGAGGTCCTAAAGGAAGTGCTGCACTTTGGGATAGATATATGGCAAGTAATCCAGGCTCTCAACGAAAAGCATTTGATGCAGTGTTAGATGCTGCTCGAGAAATTGATTTTAAGCACGGAACGGATATAACGAGTAAATTTTGGGAAAAATAATAAACGGAAGTTTTAAAGTACATCCATAATGGAAAAAGTATTCTATCAAATTAGCGACCCCACACAAAATGCTCCCGAAGGAGACGACAGTTGGATAGAGCAATTGAAACAAGAGAAAATAATGTGTGATTGTTGGAATATCATTAAACATACAGCAATTGATGTATTTCTAAATGAGAAAATAAAAAAGAGTTTTGCTCCAATTACCTACGCAAGAGGTACATTTATTGGAATGTTACATAAAGATATTGTTTCATTACTGGGCTTGCAAAATATTGAGAATGTATATTTTGTAGGAAAGGTTTATGATGTAAATAAAAGCGTATCCAAAGAATACATCTCTGTAGTCCCAAAAGTTTCAACTTTTGTAAGAGGAGACAAAGAATCAACGTGTAAAATATGTGATAAATGTGGAGCAGTTTTATATTTTCCTTTGCCATTAAATAGTTGGTATATTGTGGATAAATCTATCCCCAATCCCACTTTATTTCCAAGCGCTTTAACAGGTATTATTGTGAATGATGAAATTTTTAAGCAAATAAAAAAATCAGGAATTAAAAGAATTGGATATAAAAAATTGCCTGTATTAAAAGAAGCTGTTGATGATTGTGATAATTATTTTGAATAAATAAGAGAGCCGTAAAAACTACTTTAAATCGAGGGTTGTTTCTGCTTTCTTTTCTCCGCTTTTTTTGCCGTAAGGAAACGGCTATGTTGACTGACGATGCCTACAACCGGTATAAACTACTTTTGAAAACCTATCCCAATATAGAACAACATGTTTCGCAATATCATATTGCGTCTTATTTAGGAATTAGGGCTGAATCTTTGAGTCGAATTAAATCCCTTAACATAGGTCAATGAGTTTATGTCTTTTCTATGCCTACCTTTGCAGCAAAAAAGATATGAACAAAATTATTTTATCTGTATTTGCATTACTCTTATATAGTTGCGGAACGACAAATACAAATATAGTTACGAGGAAAAATCTTCTTTCTCTCCATTTGAACGAGAAGCATACTCTATCCAATATCATAGTAGAAAGAATTGTCATTCCGAAAGGAGGAAAAGCTGATTACCATTTGCATCCTTGTCCGGTTGTCGGGTTGATTGTCTCGGGAAACTTGTTGTTTCAGATAGACGGTCAGGCTTCTCAATATATGAACGCAGGGGATGTATTCTACGAGCCCAAGAATCAACCCATTGCACATTTTGATAATGCCTCCACTACAAATGAACTCATATTTATTGCGTATTATTTGCTTACTGACAATGAGAAGAAAATAGAGTTGCTGCCGAAGAAAGAAGAGTAGTTAGTTTAAATGTCTACACCTAAAAGAGAGCTTGTCCAAACGGTACTGTCGAATACGACACTGTCCAAAATCCTGTTCCCATTTACACAAATTTTGGACAGCGTCTAAAAAAGTGAATAATAAGACGTCATTGCTGATTCTAATCGCGAGTTATTTTATGACATTCCACCACCCCAATTTTATAAAAAGAAAAGTTTCAATTGCTACTATAATAATTAATCCTCCCCATATCATAAATAAACGATGTCCTATTTTTGTGTTTTTATATTCAGCAAAAATTACTTTCTTATATTCTTGGGTATATCTTAATCGACAGAAAATAAATGGGAATAATATAAGAATTATAGAAAAAATGATTCGTATTATCGGATAAATATGTAATCTGTTAGTAATGGATAGTAAAGGGAAAAACAATGTACAATACCAAGTTATTGCAATCATCATATTGCCGTCTCCTGGATTTTGTTCTTGAAGATGTATTTTTTCTCCAACATACCATATGTAATCTATTATGAAAGATATGAAATTCATACTATTGAGTGTACGTTGTCAAACCAAAGTTCACTGTTGCAAATGTAGTTATTTATTTTGATAGTTGCTCTTTCTTATTCAGATAAATTCTATTTTTGATTGATTTTTGCTTTTTGATTTCTCTTATTATTTATCAATGGACTTTTCCTTTGCGGAGGAGCAGAAGTAATGGTTGAGTTTTACTAAATTCTTCATCGACCTGTGATAGCGTTCTTTCTTTCCTTGAGTCTGTGGATGCAATGGGGGCCGTGAATATGCTTGATATTATATTCGCTGCCGAGATAACTCTTAAGCCAAGAATCTATATAACATGGTCAATTGTCAGACAGGAGTTTAGGAGGATTATGAGCAGTCAGTCCGGCACTCTTAATAGCCCGGTCTATTGTTCTTGAATCATCCTCACCGGTCATACTCGAACATAGCTCCCAATGGATGATATACCGGCTGTAATAGTCCATCACCGTGGAAAGATAATAACAATCCCCAGCCCTTGACCTTGAAGTAGGTAAAGTCGGTCTGCCACATCTCATTGGCAAACCGAGTCTTATGGCGAAACTCATCGGCGGCATAGACAAAACTGTGTTCCGTCCTCTCCGAGAGTCCTCTTTGACGCAGAATACGATAAAAACTCGATTCTGAGACAAAGATCTCACTCTCCGCCAAAAGCAGAACGGAGAATTCCCTTGGGTAAGCTCTGGATGCGCCAAAGAAAGCTCCACCACCATTTGGCGCACATCATCGGGTATGCGGTTCCATGTTTTGTGGTCCTGTCGATGGCTGTAACGAAGAGCTTCCAAACCACCTTCGGTATATTTTTCATACCTTTATACAAGGAGCGTCTGGGAATGCCCAAGCGTTTGAGAGATTCAGAAATGCTTAGTTCTGAACGCTTGACCGTCAGCACTATCGTCCCCTCCTCTTCGGCTCTATAGCGGATAAACGGTTCATACACAGGACTTATTTAATGATACAAAGTTAGGAAATCGAACCGAGAACCCTGTTATGTAAAATAGTGCAACGTACTGTAAAAGAATGAAATAAACACCTCAAAGTGGAACATTCCGGGCTTTTGAAAACAGTCCCTTGAATAAGGACGTATAGTTTGCTTCAATCCCACTAATTTTGCTTACTCTTGGAAAAGAAAAATCCCTGAACTTCTTTGAATTTCAGGGATTTACATCGTTTTGCCTTCTTAAAAAGTGGTGCCACCAGGAATCGAACTATTGATTCAAGTGACTGAATATCTTTGATTTATCTTTCTGCAAGTAGCGTAATCTCCCGCTATTGCTCCACCGGATTGTTGCAGCGTTCTGCGTCAGGTTGCGTGGAGGTTTCCCTTTGCAAAGATACAAATATTATTTTTGAAGCAAAATACTTTTATCTTTTTGCGGCAACTTTTGAATCTTTACCTTAACATTATCAAATCCTTTTTGTTTAAGTATATTTTCTGCTTTTAATTTAGACTCATTATTTAGCACAAGAACTTGTGACAAGGATTTCTCAGGTAAAGGAAACTCTCTGTAATAACATACTGTATTGTCATCACGTAATCTGCTCTTTTCTTGCATAATTGTATTTGCGATGTTTTTGGCATCTAAATTAGAGTGAAAAGCATGGCATAAATCTTGTATTAGTGGTATATTGTTATAGATGAAATCTGCATATCTAGGTACTGGTACAGATAATATTATTCTTGTTTCTTCTTCCTTGCAAAATTTTTTTCTTTTGATAGCTGGGGCTGCAAAGGCTAACATAAACATAGCCATAAATACCACAAATGCTTGAGGTCTTTTCGACAGTAAATCAAATGCGTCTTTTCCTCCATCCTTTAATAATCTTAAACCTGTATTCGTATAGTAAAGATTGATAAAATCTTGAATTTTTTGCTCTTTTGCAGAATCTACATATATACACTTTTCCAACCTATATAATGCATAATCCTTAAACTCGGTGTTTACTTGAGGTAATGCCAGTTCTAGAACAACACCGTTATTATGGTTAGCATAGTTTTCCCACATATACGCATTGTCATTTCGTGAAGTAATAGATATAACATAAGGAAAAGGTAGATTTATATTTTCTACTATAAGTTCATGTTTAAAAAACGCGGCAATCTTTCTGTCTTCTTGTAAATTACCCTGCTTCTCAAGATTTAATAAACATTCTCTTAAACAATCTATGCCAAAAAGATATTCCTCTTTGTCTTTAAAGCAATCATAACGAGTTGCCCAGAAACATAATTTCTTCTCACCAACTTCATTTCTCTGTAAAATACCGTTGAGAGCTTCTAATGATGTATAATGATAATATGACATATTAATCAACATTTATTAATTTCCAATAACCACCTTTATTTGGACCTATATGTTTTATTATTCCTCTTTCTTGAAGTGAAGCCAACCGACGCTTTACGCTGCTTTCGTGTATACCTAAGCGATTTACCATTTCTTTTCTTTGTATATAAGGATTATCTTTTATCAATTCAAGTATGGCATCTTCTTGTTTTTGTTGATCTGTTTCTGGCCGTTTCTGGGTTGTTTTCTGGGTCGATTTTGGGTCGCTTTGGATTGTCGCTCTTTCCGGGTACTCAAACTTAAAAGTCGTCCATATACCCGAAGCATCATAGCGGAACTCCGGCGTAGAGAAACCGTCATTCTTGCAAGCCGTTATGATACGCTCAATGCCGCGTCCCCATGCCTCAATCTCACCTGCACGGAAGAACGTGTTGGCTATATCGGGATTGTACGGCATACTCCGATGAGAAGACAATAATGTTTCCACCGTCCATCCTTCGGGCAACACTCCACCGTTTATTATCTCCAGTTTGTTTTCATACACGCGAATTTGAATGGGAGAAGGTTCTGCATAGTCTTTGTTGATGCAAGCATTTAATAATGCCTCACGCAGAGCCTCACGGGGCATAGGCAATGTTTCTATCCGTTGGATGCCCTCGTAGGTAATGATGGCTTTCATATATTTGGTACACAGCAAGTCCATCAGCTTCACAATTTGCTGGAACAGGTTACCATGCACTTCGTCTTGATACACTAAATCCATGTCTTCACGGAAGAAGCCGACCTTCACAAATGCTCCGGTTACGTATTGTTCCGGGTCGGGATGGAACAACAAAGCGGCAGCACGTTTCAGATAACTGCCCTCATAGAGCCGCAGTTTCTCCAACAGTCCGTGATTATCGTCCACCAAGTCCGCTTCATCCATGCGTCCGCTCCGCTTGGCGTACTTGCGGAACAAATCAAACGTAGCGTTGTCCAAGTCTTCCGCTTTCAGATAAGGCACAGGCACACCGTCCCAAGTCTTGCCCTGCTTGCGAAGCATGAAACGGTCGAGTGCAGCCCCTTTCAGTTCCTGATTAGTCGCACCGCTTCGCTGGTAATACTTTCCACGGAAACTGATGGGATAAGGATAAGCTTCTGTCACAATTTCCAGATAAGACTTTCCATCTTTCTCTTTCAGATTGACATCCACCAAGATACCCATCATGTCACGCACCTTGTTCGGGATGTCCTCCATTAACTTCTTGACATCCAGCATACCGCACACCTCGCCATTATCCTTTACGCCCACATAAAGGATTCCGCCTTGTGCATTGGCAAAGCCACAAATCCATTTCTGGTATTCGTCGCGCCAAGATTCTTTGAACTCTATGTTTTGGGATTCAATGCCGTTATTCATAAACTTACAAAACACATGAAATCATTAACCTAAAATAGCTCATTTTCTTCCATCCCTTGTTTGTTTGAACTTGTATTCATTAAAGGCTCATTTTTAATCCAAAAGTTGGGCATTGTAGTTTTAAACTCAGGGTCAATATAATGGCATTGCTCTTTAATAATTCCCCTACGATATATTGCAGGTTGTAAACAATATCGATCAAACTCGTCCATATCCACTTTGGATGAATTTGTCCAATGAGGAAAGAGCAACTTCATATATCCAACTGCTATTCGCTTGACTGCATTGAAATCGCGAGTATCCGCATTCTTGTCATATCCAACTATTTGGTCAAAAACGATACCATAAACATTCTGAGTGCGGAGAGTATGAAGAATCTCAGAGAAATATTCCACGTTAATAGTCCACCCAGAGAATATCATCCCTTTGTGAATGCGTGGTAAATGCCACCCCTCTATGAAACAATGGAAACGGTCAAGCAATGCAGACTCACGGAAATTTTGTGGTAAAGAATCAAAATAACGGAAGTTGAGTGGTTGCTTTCTCTCATTTAAAGGGATGTTTCCCATTAACATCAAGCCACATTCGGATGTGAATTCGTTATTGTCAATTGTGGTTTTACCCGATTCGAGATATGACTTTAAGGCAGCTTGAATCTCTGCAGGTTCTTGAAAAACGATGGTCTGAATTTCATCGAACGCAGTAAAATCATGATTCTTCATAATGCCGTTTTGCTGTTTTTGCTTGTCATAAAACAACTTAGCACGAGTAACCTTACCCCCGCTAACCAACCAACCATATTTGGATAGATTGCCAAAGACATAACTCTTTCCTGTTCCTTTAGGAGCAAGCTCAATTACATTTAGACGAGGCTCTAAGAAAATGAGCAGTCTTGTAAGGAACTCTATTTTTTCTGTTTGCGATTGAAAACCTTCGGCATCATACTCCATAGCAGAAAGCAATAAGTCAATCCATTCTTTAGTAGTAAAAGCCTCTCTAGCATTTCTGAAATAATCTATATCAACTGACTTGTATGGTTTGAAAGGCTTGTAGTCAGTCATTTCAACATGATTCTTTTTCCCGTCATCATCGGGTAAAAGGGCTAATTTTACAATACCCCATTTTTCTCCGTCAACAAGTTCTCCCATATGGGCTTTATACACATACTCTGGAATCTGACCTTCGTTTTGTTTGATACCCATGTCGGGTATCGAAAAGCGGCGGATACCTTTTACAAGGTCAATATATACTATAAAACGTGTCAGAAGGGTTAGTTCTTCTCTACAATCTAATCGGTCTTTAACCGTAGATTGTTCTGTGGGAATAACAGAGTCCAGAAATTCTGTCAGTTTGAGCCGATTAACAGAACCATCAGGGTTTATATATCGTTTGAGCAGAAAGTCTTTAACAAATGAAGGCAAATTTCTTCCTGCAAAAAGACTACCTGTAGAAGTCGGATCTTTGTATATAGTCATTGCGGCAAATTGCTCGCGAATTTTATCTGATAAGGATACGTTCATTGTTGTAATATTTATAAATCGCCAAATAAATCATCTTCGACAGCACCAGTCGAAATCTTGATATTGAATGTTCCGAAAATGTCGTTGTTGATACGCACAACAGCCCTTGTGGCAGTATCAACCAAGTTCAGACGTTCACTTTCAAATTTGTCGCCACCCAAATTTAACAGATGATATATTACACCGTTATATTCAAGCGTTGGGACATCTACTGTAGCAAGTCCTTTGATAGTAAATTTAAGCTTAGGTTGCCTGCCATCTATCTCATCATTGTCAATAGTAACTGAATAGGTGTTTGCGTTTTTATGGGAAGAAACAATAATGATTGGCACTAACACTTCTTCAGGAGAACACCCCCCATGTGCACCATGCCCCATGTTTACCTTATCTGTTAATGATTGGTGAGTTAAGGAACATATAGTTCTCTTATCATCAAGAATAATATATTTGTTGTCAGACACGTAATTTCCACCAATAATATCAGCCAATCTGCCTTCATGGTTAGGGTTAATTCCTGCCAATTTAAGGCCGTTAGAATGTTGTGCGAGGTAAGTAACACCATGATCAGAAACAAAAGCAATTTTCTTTCCTGTATATTTATCAAGCACTTGGGTAATTGCTTTTTCCAAAATTCTCATTTCACCAATGATATATTGAGGATATTTTTTTGCAGAATGGGCAAAGCTATCCAAGTCACCTATCCTTTCAAGAGGACAATTGTCTGGAAGGAGAGATTGCAGAATTGGTTTGTTGATAGCAGTGATAGTTGGCAAATCTGCTACAGCGATGTGTATTTCGTTAAGATACACATGCTCTTTCTCAAACTTGTCTATTATGTTGCGGATGAATGGTATCCAATCTACACCAAGTCCATCTATCCAATAGAGTATATCAATATCTGAACGATTGTGTAATATCGTCTTTACAGTTCTGAAATTGTTATACCAATTCAAGAATGATGTAGAGTTAGCATTTTTCTCAGACATGATTTCAGATACACGTTCATTTATGGTATCTGATATTTTTGATATGCGATAATAGTCGAAATATTCTAGTATCCATTGATTAGCTGCCTCTAAGTAGTTTAGGTTGAGAGGTTGCAGATACGAATAGAAATCTGGGAAGATGCTCTTTATATCGTTAATACTGACATTCCCTTGAGCGACCCAACGTATGGCAAGCTGTAATTCTTCATCTGTCAATGGGGTTAGAAGTCTAGTGGCAAGATAATATCCTCCTTGTTCGGGTGCTATTGCGATGGATGTAAGTTTTGCTTTCAATTTGGTTCTCGCCATGTCAGGGATTTGCACGCCTTTCTCAGCCGCTAATTTCATAGCAGCTAAACGATCGGAGATAAACGCTTCTTTGTTTGGCTCATCAAATATTAGCGTAGCAATATGAGAGAACAATTCTGATTTGCTAAGGTCGGTACATTGAGAAACAGCACGATAGATGTATCCTGTTTTATCTGCAATCTTGCGGAAATAGATAGACAATAGCCAACGGTCAAAATCTGTTTCGCAATCAAACCATGATTTTATAAAATCAATGCCATCTTGCAGGGTAAATGTATCAAGATATTCTTTTACGAACTCGTCAAAGTTGAACGTGTTCACATCAATCTTTGCCGCCAATTGTTCCCAATAATGCATTTCTTCATTACAGGGTTCTTCAGTTACACCAAAATCAATATGCAATCCTTTAACAAGAAATTGGTAAACATTTTTACACTCTGTATATGTGAAGGCGTTGTCCGGTTGCGCAAAATGAGTATTTGCAAAAATGTTCGGTGAACTGCTAATGATTGTTTGTTGTATTTTACCTCCTTTTTCCCATAACTTAAGCCATTCGTACAAGGTCTTGACATAGGTGTACTTGTCTGACAATCCTGAAACGCCATAAATAGTTCCATTAGTTACAACCAAATTGTATGTGCCTTTGTCAATTTCAGACTTAAACTCCCAAACAAAAGTCGAATTGTCGTTCATAAATCTGCCCATTTTCTTTTGCATGCCGACTATGGGTATGTATATACGGACATGCTCTTCTTGGGCATCCTCTGGAGCTTGAGAACCGCGTATAGTAGTGATAAGAGCATCAAATTCCTTGCATTCCTCGTTATCATAGAAGCGTGCCATCTCAGAAAACGGATAGATAACAAAATCGTTAATAGGGATTTTCTTTGTAAAGGCACGTATTTCACGAGACAATTCGGTATATGATAGAAAATCATCTGGTGACTTTATGTCAATCATTGTATCAATCGAATGCTTGTAAATACCAGTAGGTCTATTTACAATAAATTCGTTGAAGTCAGAAAAATTATCAAATAACACAAACCTGACAGGATACCTGTTGTAATGGGAAGCATTGGCACCTGTCCAATGCTTATCCTCCTGAATATACGCAAAAAGCGCATCAAGTGAGTTGAACGACTTATACATAGGCCTACTCTTGATTATCTGATGATTCTAGAATTTTGTCTATAACAAACTCGTAACCCAAATCGATTACCTTGTCAAGAAGTGAACGGAGTACATCCGCAGAGTCAATGGAATCAATATATTGTCTTGCAGAAACTTTCTTGCGGGCTATTTGCTCTGGATTTCCTTTTAGTTCTTGAATAGCTGCATTTTTGGCGTTTTTCGCTTCTTCTTCAAGGCGACGATGTTCTTCTTCAAGTTTACGCTCGCGTTCTTCCCTTTCTAAACGATGACGCTCTTCTTCTTCGCGGCGGCGTTTTGCCTCGATTTTGTCGTTCTCGGCAATACGCCAGTCTTTCAATGCGACAATTACTTCTTCTTCAGACCAATAACCGACGGTCGATTCCAGATGTTTTTTCACAAAGTCATAGGCAGAATCTACTTCAAAGTTTTGTAAGCCAATACCGGGTTGGCTAAGCATGAAGTTGTTGAATCCATTTTGAAAATTGCCCGGCTTAGCCATGATGTCAGGAATATCCGCGCGATAAGTTTCTATTAAGTTGAGAGTGTCTTTAATAAGTGCAGGATTCTTAATGTCCTTCTCTCCACAGATAGCAACGATATTATCAAACAGACGTTTGATGTCTTCGTTAAGCAATATTGCTGGGTGAGAGTTGACAAACTCCTCATCCATGTATTTAAGTGCCCACAGCGGATAGCCCTTTTCTTCGAGTAAAGAACCAGTTATGGCAAAGCGGGCATCTTTAAGGCTCGAAATATCACTGTATCCTTTCAACTTGTCAAGTTTGAAAGTCTTGACAAGTGATTTGCAAAGTTTACCTTCTTCGGGAGTCTGAAACTTGAAACTCAACTTGTTTGAGTTTTTCCCTTTTTCCCAAACGCTAAACAATTCGCCAATCACTTCCACCAAATTATTTTTGTCAAGAGGCTTTCCTAAGGTGTCAAAAATTTTGTTTTCCCAATTGCGCATGGCAAAAGCTACCATCGCAGCAGAAGCATAGTTACCTGAAAGCCCGTATGGAGGTTTGCGCAAATCGTCAAATTTCTCAATGAAGTTAAACAACAACGATTTATCCGCATATTTAATTTTGTTTTGTATGAAATCATAAACCATTTTGAAAGGATGGTTTTCTGGCATATCCACACGCCATTCAAGATTTTCATCAATTGCATCTTGGATGAGATATTGGACAGGTTTCATTTGCCCCGCAACTTCGGTAAGTTCCGATTTGCTGGTGCTAAAAATAAAGGTGCGAATAATCTCTTTCGACACTTGGGGCTTCCAGAAAGTATTAGGGGCTTTTGACCTAATTGTTTCGATGGCATCAGGTCCTTGTGGAAAGATGATAGGAGCAACCGTGTCGTTGAGACATGGCGAAAGGCGTTTCACCGAAATAGGGATTTGCTGTCCGTTAATGTAGATAGTGGCATTGCCGCGTGAGGCATTTTGCAACCATTCTTTAATCATATCGGCAGCATGGTCGCGATGCACATTTACTTGGTCAAGAAAACCATGAGATTGGGCAGAAGTATAGTTTGCCATATACTCAATGAAACGAGCATATTGTTTGTCGCCAAAAGCAGTATCGAAAACGATGAATATAATATCCCGCAAATCTTTGTCATCCGTCACACCGCTGTTTGAAGCGAGGTCGGCAAAATCGCGAAGATGTGCAATTTCTGCATTGTTCTTGGAGAAGAGCAATGCCAAATACAGGTCGCTCGGTCGAGACTCTTTCTTCGCCCGCTTAATTCTGTCTTTCAGCAACGCATCGTTCGATGCTTCGGAATAAAAATGATATGTATAAGGGCGAATAATTTTCTGAACGATTTTTTTAGTAAAGTACGATGCGGCTGTGTCGCCAAAATTAAGAATGCTTGAAATGAAACGAAATTTGTCAGTGTCATTGGCAAGTGAGTGCTTCAGTTCCTCAATTTCGTGTGAGGGCAGTGCGGTAAATTGAACCGAGAATATGCCGCCCGGTGCTCGTTGAATGATACCTTGGTCATTAAACCAGTTGAGCACTTCTTCAACATCACTCTCATATTGAGTGCCGAGAAATAGATTTGTAATGTTGTCTTCTGTCGGTGTGACAAGGTCGTTATTGTTTTCGGCCGATATATTGTTAAAGGCATTAAGCAACAAGATTCCTTTAAATATGGCATATGCCGCTTCTCCGTGGTCTTCCACGTGCTGACGGTAGGTGTTAAAACGTTCGGTAACTGCACCGTAATTTAATACATCGTCTTGGAACACTTTCAGGACAAAGTCCCAAAGATAGTCAGCAGTAACTGTTTCGCGATTGGCAAAAGCGGTTTCACTCTCTAGAAACTGTTCCATTGCCTCGTTTTGACCGATAAACTCAAACACGCTTCGGCTCGATGAACCGACAACAGTTGCGTAGTGGGTGGCAAGGTTTGCTGTTGCAGGATGTATCGGGAAGAGGTTGAGCAAATCACCCCGAGTTTCTTTGGGGTCATTTGAAGATGCTGTGTACAAATCGAGCAAATTATTGTGTACCGAATAAAAGAAATTGGTCATTGATTGATGACGTTCTTGGTCTATAATTTCAAACTTGCGCGACATGATTTTGAACGCTGATACCGACTCCATGTTGTATTTCATACGGTGGTATCGTCCATCGGTTTGCTTCGTTTCCTCGTTACCCAGCTTGTTGAAGGCCGAAGGATGGGAAATTAAGAATAGAAAACTGTCGTTTTCCTCGTTGGCAAATTTCTGGGCAATGGTCTGAAGAGCCTTAAGCACAGGGATGCCGATAGAGTCTTCCATCACATCTGTAAACTCGTCCCAGATGATGAGCAAGCCTTTATAGTCGGTTTCGGTGCGTAGTTTTTCCTGAACCTCAATAAGCCAGGCTCCCACATTCTCTTGATTTAGCAAAATGGTCATATTGGCTTTCCGCAAAGCTGACTTTGCCTTTTGGAAAGTCGCCATGTCCTTGCCTCTGAGTTTTTGTATTAACTTTTCACGAGTGGATGCAATGGAACGCAGTTCTGCAAAACTATCAATCAGATAATCCCAAATAACCTGATTGTCTTGAATGTGCTGAACGAGGGCATCGAAGTCGGTATCGACGGCGATTTCAAGATCCACCTCGTTGAGTGCTTTGACAACGGCTGTTTGAAGCACCAATGGTAGGTCGGAAACGTGCGACATATCGCACAGTCCCTCAATCTTGACAGGCAACAGACGTTTAACTTTACGTAGGCTATAAATCTGGCTTCGGATAAGGTCGAATTTATCAGCTCCATATTCATAATCCACCCATTCCTTGATATTGGCCACTGTATCGCAGAGCAGGTGGGAAATAACGGCCACGGCATGGCTCTTGCCAGTGCCATATGTACCGTTTATCCAAAACGATTTATGAGCATCAATATCATTTCCACGCACTGAGCGAAGTACTGTACGCAAAACCGTATTAAATTGGTCGTTGGGGATGAATGAAGCCCATTGATTCCCTTTCTCTTCTTCAATGCTATAAGCAGCCCTACCGCTGCGCTTGCGTATGATGTCGTTATATTTCGTTGCCATTGCTGAGTGGATGTTATTTTGTTAATAGTTCAAGAGCAGAAATTGCATTTAAGTCTTTTCGCAAAGTGATGTGGTCTAACCCCATATTTAATTCTGCTAGAAGTACTCTGTCTGTATCAGAAGACAAAGAACGCAAGTTCCTCATCAAGATACTTCTTTCTATACCAAATTCTACTTTGGGACCATGTTCGGTATCTGAATAAATTGTAGATACGCGCAACTCCTTCGAGTTGTTAATTTCACTATATCGATATAGAGAATAAGCGATAGCTTCTCTTGATATTTCTGATGCTGGGAGCCTAACAAAAGTCTGTTTTTCTTCTGACGTATATTGACAGATGTCTTCGCCAATTGGACTCTCTTTAAGTGTTCGCAACATAGCATAAACAATATTTTTTATTGTAGTGTCACTTGTATCTGGAAAGTCATTCTTTACCATAGCTTTCAATTCTGCATCTGCTGTTTTTTTGAGGAATGGTACCGACTGAGCATACCAACTTAATATCGGAGATGAATATGTAAAATTAATCCAAATTATTTCCCAAACTAAAGAAGGATTGAAACTGTAAATCGAAATTAAAAGTTTTCCGATTTCAGTTAAGTTTTTAGTTTTGGAATTGTCTAATATTTCAGCATGAACAAGCCACTTCGTAAAGCTAGGCAATTGTTCTTTAGTATTAAGGCCATGATCGTTGGATTTAAAGAAATCCTTATGATTAAGCATATAATAGTCTAACCATTCTTCTTTTAGTCCAAAATTATTATATCCAACAAGCTTCATTTTTGTAGATTTAGAATTTGTTATTTTGAGTGAATGCGCCACAATGCAGCCTAATTCGTGAAAGTTTAGACATTTTTGACAGTGAATACATTTTGATTTATTGATTTTCGCCTCTGGAATAATTGAAAGTGCGCCAGTGGGACATTCAACTTCGCAAGCCTCGCAGTTAATGCAGAAAACTGCTTTATATAAAGCACGTTTTACTAATCCTGCAAATAAAGCATTATTAGCATTGGGGAAAATAATAATCAGTTTTCTGTTCTTATTTTCAACATGGAACGAATATATTGAACCGCCATATTTAATATTGCCATATTTTGAGTTACCTTTAAATTCACCAATAGCCGAAAACCAAGTTGTAATATCTTTGTGCGGATTAACCATTTCGATAATAAGGTCAGGATTGGTGGAAATAACATTTAGCGCGGAATCGGGATTCATTTCTCTACCACCAGCCCTACGCTTCCAATTCCCTGATTTAATATATTCATCTTGGTCAGAAATAGTCAATTTATTTACACAGTTTTCTATTTTCTTTAAAAAAGGGCTCAAAGCAGATTTAAAAGTTCGATTTACAACCATATCATTCCATTCAGAAGAAAATGGACATATTACACACCCCACTCTTGTAATTCCTTTCCTGTATGCAATGTTAATGGGCAAATCATATTTGAAGATATATAAGAATATTTCTACTGAGTTCCAGTTTAGTATAGGACTAACATTAACAACTGTTGAATGTTTAACGCCTTTTCCAATCCTGTTATAACCACTTCTACGTGTAGATTCTTCTGCTCGGACGCCATCGAAAGTAAGTACACGTGCTTGCTTGTTACCTTCCATTTTGAGTGAACGGTATAGAGGGGCTGTTTTCATTACCGAGCAACACCAGCGATGAGTATCACTGGGAGTACCAATTTTATCCCAATAGTTGAGAACCGATTCGTGATTACGTGTAGTGGTGAACTTCAATGCAGGAAAGCGATTGCCATAGTAACGTTTCACTTCTTCATAAAGCTCCAATGAAGAAGGCAATTCGTAACCAGTGTCAGAGTAAATTACTTCAAATGCGGTAGGCGGTATGGCTCGGGTTACGAGATCGAGTACTACTTGAGAATCCTTCCCGCCAGAGAAAGACGCAATAAACTTATCAATACGAGTGGACAACAAGACGCGCTTGCCCTTTACATTTGCCACATCAAGGGGCATCACATCAAAGCTGTCGCAATCTTCTTTTACGACAGCCATCTTCTGTTTGGTTTTTTTCTCTACTTTTTGAGCCAAAGCCTCGAAGTCTATATTTTGGTTGGCCATTATGGCATCGTAGGCTCGATTGACGCCTGCATATGCAATGTAGGTGTCACGGATAAACTCTAAAGCTTCGTTTTCAATGAGAAACATTTGGTCTTTGTTCCGACGTAGCATCTCCTCTATATCAACGGGAACTAATGTGGCAGTTTCTTTCCCCTCTTGAAAGACAACGGTAGGTGCATCGTAAATATTTGCACCTTTAGCTTCAAACATAAGTTCACCACGATAGAAATATTGTTTATTAACAGCCCACATTAGTGGTGCTTCAGCAGGAGGGTAAATGTATTCTAATTTGTCAAGACCGAGCAAATCAAGTTCTTCAAACCAAACAGGACGTGGAGAAACGCCCAAGGTCTCTTTTGTAACCTTGGAACTCAGAAGAATGCCCCCTGTCTCTTTATCCCATTCTATCTTATACATTGACTTTTTTTATTTCTGTTTTTACAATTAAATCTCTAACATCAACATTAAGATGTTCCGCAATTTTTACCAACATTTCTAAGCTAGGTTGATAGGTATTTGTACACCACTTTGATATTGTAGCTTGATCCCTACCTAATTGCTCTGCAAGCCATTTACTTGTCCTATTTTGTTCTGCAAGTACAGCTTTTATCCTATTGATTTTTTGCATATACTAATATCTTATGTTGCATGGTTAGCCTTAAATCTTGCAAAGATACGGTTTTTCTCGGAGAATCGGAGCTGATTTAGAAATTTTATTTCAAGAATATGGCATATTTCATCAATTATATGAATTCATTGCTTGAGAATATCACAAAATAAAAAATGAAAGCCACAAGCAAATCAGGCGAAGAGTTGCCAGATAAAATGGCATCTGATTATATTTTAGCTTGTGGCTTACTGAAATGGACTATCTTACTTCTGGAGTAACTTTTTCAGCTTCTCTTGCATCAGACTATCGGAAACCACTTTCATGTCCCTGTCATAGCCGTCAGCCTCTTGGCGAAGCCAGTCAATGGTTTCCTCTTTGCGCCGGATGTCAAACACATCGTTCAGCCAAAGGATGGTCTTTGCATCGCAGCCTCCCCATGAGCGGATAACACGGAACTTCAAGGCATCGTCCGCATACTGGTGTTTGGATTTCCAAAGCTCGATGTTGCCCCAAATAGAAAGGCTACACACGACACCCATGCCGACCAAAAGAGAAAAGACCTTGCTTGACCGGATGTCAAAACAGTGGCGGTGGATATGTTCCTGCGGTTCGTCCGTCCGTTCTTCCGAGCTTCGGACAAACATCTCTTTCAAATCACGCAACAGGTGCAGAATCCTGTTCGATGCGTTAACCTCCGCCTCCCCGAACTTGGTCAGCATGGCTTTCGTCTGCTGTTGATGCTCCTTTGCGGAACTGTCGAACAAGTCCTTTATGGAAGCCAAATCCATTGCAGGAGCTTGTTCTCCTGATTGGCTGTTACTTACTTTTGGAGCGTTCTCCAATCTGTCATTGATACCCTTCAAGCCATTCCTGATGTCCTCGAAGAGCGCATAAACTTCATTATTGTCCATTTTTAGAATCTTATTTTACGTTGTTTCTTTTTCTTGTCCTTACGTTTTAACTGTTCCTCAAAATAGTTCTCATCCGCCTGAGTATTTGCATTGGCAGGCATGAACAGGCCGATGGAACCACTATACAAGTCGTTATCACCTCTTGGTTCAAACTGTGGTATTGAAGGTGTCGGATATTCTGCCGCTTGGTTGTTCATTACCCTTTGCCGTTCTTCATGACGATTGGCGTTCAACGCCGCGTCTATCTTGGAGTAGCTGAACAGTCTGTCAATCTTGGAACCGCTGAATGAGTAGCCGTTCTTGGAGAATACGACACCCTGCACATCGCCCGAACCGCCCTTGTACTTGAACTGCACTTCCACGCCCTGTTTCTTCAGATTTGCGGCAAGAACGTTCCAATTCCCACACCTTGCAACTTCCGCTTTAAGGATGGAATAAAGCTCGTATTTGGTCTTGTCCGGCTCTTTCAGGCGGTGGCGTTTCACCTGTTCCTTGCCGTCGGCGAAATACAATCCATACTTCCGTGTCAGTTCCTTGCAAATGCGTGTGCTGCGTATCCGCTCGTTGCGGTCGCTGATAGTCCTGCCGTCATTGGCAATGCGGTTGAAGGCGATATGCACGTGCGGATGCTCCTTGTCGAAATGGCGCACGATAAGGATTTGAGTGTCGGTTATGCCCATTGTGCTCAGGTATTCCAACGCTATTCCCGCCATTGCGCGGTCGGTCAGACGATATTCGTCCTCCTTGGAAAACGCCAACGCGATGTGTCCGACAGGTTTCGTCACCTTCGGATTCATCCTTGCCTGTGCCTCGAAACTGCCTGTGATTGTTTCCTTGTTCTCGGCGAACAAGCCGTCACAGACGAGGATTTTAGCGTCCTTTTCCTTGTCAAGAATGTAGCTTACCACACCCTTGAAGTTGCTTCCTTTAATGATTTTAGCTATCATATTCGACCGTTATATTATAAAAGGATAAGGTTAAGCACTTCCTCGATACGTGCTACCAGCACACGGCATTCCAGCCTCACGGTGGCGAAGCCAGCCGCGTTCGCCTTGTGTGCAAGCTGGTTGAGGTTGTTCGCCATGCCGCAAAGCTGGCGGATGTAACCCGTATGCTCTGGTGTGAGTCGTTCTTTCACCTGCCCGTCCCTCATGCAGCCACGCAGGAACTCCCCGGCAGAGATACCCGCACTTCGTGCCTTGCCTTTCAGCGTGTAGTAGTCCGATGTCGCCATCTTCACCGTAAGGCGGTATTTCAGCTTGTCAGCCGCTCCCTTCTTGGGGCGGCCTCCCTTGTTCCTTCTGTCAAATTTCCGTTTCTGTTCCATTGATTTTGAATTGATTTTTAATGATTAAAGTGAGATTACCGGTTAGACCAACGGGATGCGGCTTCCACGGAGTTGTGGAGTGGGAGCAGGCGGTTTCGGTATGCCCGAAACACAAACTTGCTCCCCTCAAAACTCCGTTGGACAGGTTCAGAGTAACTCCAAACTACATCCTGCGGGTCCTTCTCTTAATTCTCAGAGTTTACGCCAAGCTTCGATGTCCTCACCGTAAGTGGCAAGATGCTGCCGGGCGATGTTCTCCACCAGTCCCGACACGCTCATCTTTCGCCCGCCGAACATGCGGACGATGCGGTCAAGGGCATCGCGCGTGCTGCGGCTGAGGAACACGGGCTTGCGGTCTTCGATGGACGGAACGGGAAGAAAGGTCTCCTTGTATTCCTCCAATGATGCCCGGCGTTGCTTGCCGCTGATGCGGCGTATCACCTGCGTATTCTCATCCGTCTGTTCCGGCATTGGTTCATTGACCATTACCATTTCCTGTTGTACAGCCCCGCTTGCCTGTTCCTGCGTGTCGACAGGTTGCGGTTCGGGGTTCGGCTTTTCAGGGGCAGTTGTTCCGCCGATGAAGTCTCTTACCATTTCTGTCATTTCTTGCTCGTTTACTTTCGTTTTCATTCTAAATTGATTTTGATGTTTAACAATAGTGGTCACAGTGCGCACGTTAGACCGATTATCGACCGCAAAGGAAGCGGATACATTGCAGGCCGTCAAACGATTGGGTTCGGTGTGGCAACATTGTGCGGATTTGCATTATACGCATTAGGTTGACAGTGGATATTGCACCGATTTGCTATCAGGATAAGTCCGTAACCGATGTGGCATCAGTCCGGATGTCATGTAGGATAAGGTCGGACTTCATCTACCATGAGGCCGGACTTGATGTAGGATGAAGTCCGGGGTGATGTAGGTTCCCATGACAACCGCTCGGAGATTCGAAGAACGCCAGAGGCTACCAGACTGAAGCCAAATGCTGCCACGCAAGCATGAAGTGATTGGATTATGCCGGACTTCGCTTTCCTTTGCATCACGGACGCTTGGAACAGCCGTCACAGGTCGGCGGATAACGCAACTCCCTGCCACTTGCTGCCACAAGCTGCCAGCCCATCGCAAAGCCATTGTTTAATGCAGACACAGGCTTTACTTTGCAGGCGAAACGGATTATTAACAACAAAAACAAGATAAAAAATGAACGTAGTAATTATCTCGAAAGAAAAGTATGAGGAAATGGTCGGCAAGCTCAACCTATTGTCCGACCGGGTGAATGAAATCATCGGCAAGCGAGAGGAAGGGAAGCTCAGCCGCTGGATGGACAATCAGGATGTCTGCCAGCAGTTGCGCATCAGCCCCCGCACCTTGCAGACGCTCCGCGACAACGGGACGCTGGCTTACTCCCAGATTGGGCATAAGATTTTCTACAAGCCGGAGGACGTACAGCGTATTGTCCGGCTCGTGGAGGACAGACGCAAGGATGCCGCATGGCGTGGCAGGACAATCTGACAAGTAGAATTTAACGTACCACTAAATCCATTGTAAATACTGTAAATTATGAACGAGTTGATTTTTGCCGACCAAGAACTGGAGGTCGGTTTTATCGGAAAGCTGGATGCCCTGTTGGAAGGCATCGAAAGAATGGGCGCAAGCCAAAAGGTTTCGCTGGGTAATGAACAGTTCCTGACCGACAAGGAGGTGTCGGCATGGCTAAAGGTAAGCCGCCGCACCTTGCAGGACTACCGCAACAACGGGATGATTGCCTATTACCTGTTGGGTGGTAAGATTCTGTACAAGGAGTCCGACATTGAGAAGTTGGTGATGAGTGGGTATCGGAACGCCTACCGACTGGAAACATGATTTAATTTGGCATGTGCAAAAACAGAGCAAGCCGATGGTCGGGCAGTAATCCTGCCGCCATCGGCTTGCTCTTTATAGAAAGGTCGTTTTGCTTGCTTCATCCTAACACGTACATCGTGGATGGGCATTGGATAGCGAAAAGAACAAATGGACGGGATTCCCTCTGTTGGCTGAACAGAGCTTGTCCATGATGAACCGCCTGAAAGCCATGCATTCCTTAGTCCGCAGTTTGAAAGCTATGGCAATGACCATTTCAAGGCTGTACACGTCATAGCAAATCCTGCCGTCCTGTCTGACATGCCGCATCGTTTCTTCTTCCGACAATTCCATGTTCTTGTAGATGGAGTGTACAGCCTTGCGGATGTCGCAACCGAACACATTGAACGCATCGCACATTTCTTGCTGTGTCATCCATATGGGTGCAGTCGGTAGAATGACTGTCCCGCTTTCACTGATGGTAATGATTCCCCTGTCCATAGCTCTTACCTTGTATTAGAAAGTAGATTCCGTACATTGGTCATATCACGCAGGATGGAACTGTCCAATACACGAGCATAGTGCTGTGTCATTTTTATATTGGAGTGGCCGAGCATCTTAGCCACATTCTCGATGCTTACACCATTGGCGAGGCAGACCGAGGTCGCATACGAGTGCCGGGCGGTATGAGTGGTTAAGTTCTTCTTTATCAAGCATAAGTCTGCGATTTCTTTCAGGTAGCTGTTCATCTTCTGATTGCAGGGGACAGGCAACAAGACTCTTTTCTTTTGGCAAATGGGATGGTCGGCATACTTGCGGAGAATTTCCAAAGGAATGTCAAGTAAAGGGATATTGCACATATTCTTTGTCTTTTGCCGTGTCTTGCGAATCCACAGATTGCCATTCGCATCCTCTACGATGTGTTCGGGAGAAAGTTGCTGTACATCGATGAACGCCAACCCGGTGAACGCTGCAAAGATGAAGACATCACGCACGATTCGGATGCGCTCCAATGGGAAATCCTTGTGATAGATGGTCAGCAATTCGTCCATCGTTAAGAACTCGCGTACAACCTCTTTCTCATGGAACTTAATACCGACAAACGGGTCTTTGGCAATCCATTCATTGGCCAACGCCAAATTGGTGATTTTCTTCAGGCATTTCATATAGCGGATAACGGTGTTCTGCTGGCAGGACTTTTCCGTTTTAAAATAGAACTCAAAGGCACGAACCAACTCGCCGTTGACTTCTGTCAGCGGTAAATCCTCCTTCCCGTATTTCTGTTTGATAAGTTCTGCGAGATAACGTTTGCAGCTTTCATAACGGCGGACGGTAATCAGTGCATAGTCCTTGCCGACAAGCGCACGGCACTGGTCATTGTGTTCCTGCATCGTGCCGATGAGGGTGCGGACTTCTTCCGGCTCTTTGTCCTGTCCGAAGAATTTCTCTTGCAACAGGCGTGCGGTAATGGGTTGCCGCTGTTCCTCTAATTCATTGAAGATTTGGTGAAGCTTGATTTTGGCATCCTCAATATAGGCATTTAGGTCGCACGACTTGCGGCTTTTTCCACGGGCACACTCCTTTGCCTGATTCCACGAAGCGGGGTCAATGCTCTTGCGGATGTTGGTTTCCACTCGCGCACCGTTTACCGTGATGCGCATACATACGGAGGCTTCTCCGTTTTTCAGCAGTTTGGCTTTCTTGATGAAGAAAAGCACATTGAACGAGTTTCTTTTCATTTTCCTACAGTTTTTTAGAGGGACAAAAGTAGGAAACCATCCGCGTTTTCTTGATACGCAAAACATTGCAAATCAGTGAGAAAGAATCTGATTAGGAGGAGATTTACGCTCCACCTTTTCCGCTCCACCTTTTGGAACACCGGAAGCGGTCATATTCCGCACTTTTTTGCGTCCTGTGGGAAAACAAAAACTCCCGATTTCGCTTGGAAATCAGGAGTTTACTGCTATTTGCTTTTCTTCAAAGTGGTGCCACCAGGAATCGAACCGGGGACACAAGGATTTTCAGTCCTTTGCT
>ENA-OVGE01000172-OVGE01000172.1-human-gut-metagenome-genome-assembly--contig:-NODE-172-length-64668-cov-12.176404_pt1 | contig 64668 bp, 56 predicted proteins | sample MGYA00237769_ERZ505417 | MGnify/ENA primary metagenome ERZ505417 (study PRJEB26158, sample SAMN06016403) | human gut metagenome | biome: human gut; feature: ankylosing spondylitis patient; material... | reverse complement strand
GTAAATAAGCGGTTTTATTTGCACTTGTTTAGCTCTTGTTTTCATTTTAGGGCTTAACTTTGTAAATCTGGAAAATTTCTTTGGTATAGTCAGGAATGCAGCAAGCTGTAAATGCCTTGTGGATATGCATATTCCATCATTAGCAAACGCGAGAGCGTAAGTTAATGGTGTATATCATATTCTGCGTGAGGCTTCTGCAGGTTGCTCGTTCAACTATACCGGGCAATTCCAGAGCCTCAACGAGTGGGACGAGCAACAAGTATGGCTCTCACGCTTTTTTGTTGTATTGTCAGAACAAGTGAGCCGCTGACACAACAAAACCACAAATGAACCACTCTTTATTCTTCAAAAAATTTACACCAAATCTAAGATGGTTGTCCACAGGATTATTCACAATTATTGTTTCCGGGATTACAACAATTGGATTGTCTTCTTGCGCGTCAACAAAAACCATCGGACTAACTTGCCAAGAACGTCAGATTGAAATCTACGTTGATGAAGAATACCTTGGTAGGGACTTAGTCTATTATACTGTTCCAAAAGGACGCGAATATATTGAGGTTTCCTGCCGAGATAATGGTATGGAAGTATATCATCGTCGCATTAATGTAAAAGATCGGAGTGGAAAACTTATAGAACTACAAATACCAAAGAATTATAAATATTCAAATAAACCATTTTAGTCAATGAAAAAGTATCTTTTCCTTTTAGCAGCTATTATTATGGTCGGTTTCTCTCTTTATGCAGGGAAAAAGGCCAGTGTCATTAAGATTTCGGTTCAACCACAGGAAGCAGCAATCTATGTGGACAATAGCCTTATCGGCTACGGCTATGGTGAATTCTCAAGGCCTCCCAAAAAGAATCAGGTTGCAATAATCCGAATAGAATGTAATGAGTATCTCACAGCCAATTCTAAATTCTACGGCGGAGATGAACGTAATTCACTCTCGTTCAATCTTATGCAAGATGGTTTCTTTAGAGGTTCTGCCGCATCTGGCCTTGTAAACAAATACCTGACAATCACTCTTGACCCCCAATATTATTCAATTGACAGTGAAGGCAAAGTAAATAGCGAGGCCGCATGGAAGCTTCTCCATCAGATTCTGCTCAACTATTTCCCGGAAATTGAAACAACCGATTTTCATGGCGGATACCTTCAGACCCCTTGGAAATACAAGAGTTTCAACTTGTCCGAGAAACAGCTTCGCAACCGCGTAACCGTAAGGGATGTGACAACTCCAGAAAGAGTTGCCTTTCAAATAAAAATATCTTCCGAAGTAGCAGGTGCCATGCAAGCACGTCACGGAGAATTCGACGAAGTGGACCGTCTTCCAAAAGAATTGGAACCTATGGTGGAAGAACTTCAAACACGTATCGGAAAAGCAAGTAGCTTTTAATAAAATTATAAAACCTAAATTATGAAAAAAACATTTCTTTCATTATGCATGCTTGTTGCTGTTTCAACAGCATCATTCGCACAGAGTTTTGTCGACACATTCGAAGCGAACTCATTAGGATGGACTGAATGCGCTTTTGAAAGCGACAAAGGTTCTGCAGTAATTGACAAAGGTGTGATGACAATCAAGTCAAAAGGTGAAAACAAAGCCGCTGGAGCATTACTCACTGCGATGAGTGGTGTTGCAACCAAAGTCGGAGAAAACACTTTCTTCGAGACACATTGTTATGCCCCTCTCGATGTCAGAAGGTCTTTTGAGGTAATTGCAAATGTGAAGATTGACAAACTCGCCAACGACCGTGTATGCGGCTTTGTTTTCAACTACAAAGATGGCGGCAATTTCTACTGTTTCAATTTTAATGATGAAATGGTAAATTTCACTCGCTACGTTGACAATCGTGTAGTCGGCAACATTATGCAAGGTATCAAATGGCCAAACAAAAAGAAACTTGACCAAGAATGGAAACTTGTTTCAGACGGAGACGTTCTGTCTTTCTTCGTTGATGGCATGATGATTCTTAAGGTGAAATATATGCCTCTCGATTACACCGGCTTCGGTTTTTACACTTTCGGCAAACAAACATTGATTGTAGAGGACATGACATTCACACAAAATTAAACGTCCTATTAAAAATATGCAGATTGATTACTAATATGCATATACAATGTAGCAAAACCGCATAAAAAGTAAACGGCACTCCAAAAGTTTGTCACAAAAACATTTGGAGTGCTTTTATTCTCATAATTGAAGATTCTACAACACAGTAAGACCCGTAGCTACCCACAGTACGGTTTTTCTTTCAACGGTTATTTAGAGCGATTCTAATTAAATAAGAGTCACCACCACCCTAAATGAAGCGAGGCTGCATCTTTCGACGCAGCCTCGCTTTTATTATGCTTTTTTAGGAAGATTAATCGATTTCCTCATCAGCCTCGTAACCGCCCATTTCGCGGAGAGCGTTCTTGAGCATTACGTACTGCTGGAACAAGTGGTTTACAGGCACCTCGCCCTGAGTGTAGTCGTGCATCGGGCTCTTGAGGAAGAAGCTCAAGAAGCGCTGAGTGCCGTAGCGTCCTGCGCGTGCAGCCAAGTCGCTGAGCAACACGAGGTCAAGGCAAAGAGGAGCAGCGAGGATAGAGTCGCGGCAGAGGAAGTTGATTTTGATCTGCATTGGGTATCCCATCCATCCGAAGATGTCGATGTTGTCCCATCCTTCCTTGTTGTCGTTGCGCGGTGGATAGTAGTTGATGCGCACTTTGTGGTAGTAGTCTTTGTAGAGATCAGGCTGATTCTCAGGCACGAGGATTGACTCCAAAGTAGACAATTTGCTGACTTCCTTAGTGTGGAAGTTTGCAGGCTCGTCGAGCACAAGACCGTCGCGGTTACCGAGGATGTTTGTAGAGAACCATCCTGACAAACCGAGGCAACGGGTTCCGATGATAGGAGCAAAACCAGACTTAACCAAAGTTTGACCAGTCTTGAAGTCCTTACCGGCGATAGGCATCTTGGTTTTTTCAGCGAGCTCCCACATAGCAGGGATGTCGACAGTGGTGTTAGGAGCACCCATGATGAAAGGAGCGCCTTCAGAAAGAGCTGCGTAAGCGTAGCACATAGAAGGAGCGATGTGCTCTTTGTCGTCAGCCTTCATAGCTGCTTCCAAAGAAGCGAGAGAGCCGTGGATCTTCTCGTCTACCGGAACGTAGATTTCAGTAGAAGCAGCCCAAAGCACAACGATACGGCTGCAGTTGTTTGCTGCCTTGAAGTTGCGGATGTCTTCGCGAACCTGCTCCATCATATCCCAACGGTTAGCGCAAGTTTTCACGTTGTCACCGTCAAGACGTTTTGCATAATTATGGTCGAAAGCCGCCTTCATAGGAACGATTTTAACCAATTCGTCCTTAACCGGCTCTATGTCTTTTTCTTTAAGCACCTCAGCGTTGATAGCCGACTCGTATGCGTTTGCAGGATAAACGTCCCAAGAACCGAAAACGATGTCGTTCAAATCTGCCAAAGGCACGATGTCTTTATAGTGAAGATATTTCTTTTCAGCACCGCGGCCAACGCGGATTTTGTCGTATTGTGTCATTGAGCCCACTGGTTTAGCCAAACCTTTACGAGCCATCAATACACCTGTCATAAATGTTGTTGAAACGGCACCAAGACCTACTACAAGTACGCCAAGTTTGCCTTCTGCTTTTTTAACGTTGCAATTTTCCATTTTTCAGAATATTTTTCTTTTGAGTTGTTTTCAAATTTGTCTTGCAGACCAAAATCCACGGGTCAAAAGTACTGCTATTTTCCTGAATGCAAAATTATTTTTAAATAAATAAATGGTCCAAATGGTCTAAACTTTGGTAAAAAAGGGCGCAACTAGATAATATTTGTTAAATATCACCTGATTGCGCCTTATTTTGTAAAAATTTCTAAACGAAGCGTTTTTCGATTTCCTCGAGTTTTTTGATTATTTCGGGATGCATGACGGCATCTTCCTCCGCCGTCCATCCTTTTCCTTTGAGCCACGCCACCTGGCATCCAACAGACTCAGCCGGCACGATATCCTTCTTATAGCTGTCGCCAACGACAAGCACATTCTCTGCAGGGACGCCAAGAGCCTCCACACCGAGCGCGAAAATGCGCGGATCGGGCTTTCGTATGCCAACTACAGCGCTTTCAACAACCTTTTTGAAATAGCGTGCCAAGCCGAAATCGGCAAGCACCGTCTCCACATTGCCGTAGAAGTTGCTGACGAGCACCATCGGCACCCGCTCATGCACAAACTCCAACACCTGACGCGCCTCCTCAACCGATTCCTTCGCACGGTTATAGCAATAGCGCGCCACGGCAAGCGCCTTTTCCTCCACTGGATAATCAGAAGGGAGCACTGCGTTTTCAACGAGGTTGCCTATCTCGATACGCATCTTGATGAGCAACAGGTCGTAGAAATTATGCTCGGGCAGTATATGGCGAGTCTTCGCCAGCTCACGCTCCGCATAGACGTAGCAGTCGCGGAACTGCTCCTTCGTCACCTGCACACCAGCCTCGCGGTATCCGTCCCAAATCACTTCGCTCCAATGGTCGCCACGGCTGTCGATTGTGCCGCCGTAGTCGAAAATCACACCCTTAATATCAGTATTTGCCATTTTCAACCTCCTCCGTAAACTTACGGCACATGCGCTCATGCCGCCAAATCATATATACAAGCATCAGATTGAGCACGACCAGCTCGAAAGCGAAATAGAGCCACGGCATCTTGACGAGCAGCGAGCATACAAGCGCTATCGAACGCAAATTGAACGACAGCCAGTTGGTGTATTTCATCAACGGCTTGCTGCCGGCACAGAACGCATCGCGGAACGACTGCGACACCTCCCCCTCGCCAAAACGTTTGCGCAAGGCGCGGCGAAGTTGCTGCATGCGTGGCGTGAGCACCTCCTGATTTGCGGTATAGTTGCGGTAGAAGAACATCGTGGTCTTCTTCCAGAAGTTTCCCTTCCATGGCACAGCGGCATACGCCTTGTCAAGCTGCTCCACGCTGTCGAGCTCACTTCCTTCTTTTCCTTTCAAGAAATACAAGTGGAACTGGCGATAATAGTCGGCAGCTGCAGCCTGTTTCGCATGGCACAGACCTGCGGCTACGGCTATCACCCAAATGACCCACTGGTGCTCCATAAAGAACACGCTGGTACAGTTTTCACGGAAGCATATAGCCAAATAGATCGCCACAAACCAGAAGTCGCCGCTCAGACCGTCGAGTATACGACCGAGGCGTGAGTACTGCTGCGTCATACGCGCCAACTGACCGTCGGCACTGTCGAAAGAGTTTGCCCAAACGAGCAACAACACCCCCACAATATTCAGCCAAAGGTCGTCGAAATAGAACATCACTCCAGCTGCCACACCTATAAATATAGAAGCAATCGTAATGGCGTTTGGCTTGATGCCGAGTTTCGCACACAGCACAGCCCACATATAACCTATCGGGCGATAGAAACAAAGGTCGATCGTTTCCTCCGTGTCCATCGACTTGAGGGTGTCTTTATAAGACGCTTTCAATTCTTTTATATTCATCGGCGTCGTTATTTAAGTTTTGATTTGACATAATTCAGCACCGCCTTGGCAATAAACGGAGCAGCCTCGTTGCGGCAAGGCGCGAAACTTGGCCAGTCGTTGAAATCGATGATGCGGATGTCGCCTTCCGGCGACACGATGCAGTCGCCGCCATAAATCTCCACGCCGAGAGCCTCGGAAGCGTCGTGGCAGATGTCCTTCAAGCGCTCGATGTCGAAATCAATGCCTTTCGACTTGCCGTTGATAGCCTCAAGTCCATATTTACTGTGTCCCTCGTCGAAAGGATAGAACCAGAAGAAGAACGGCGAGTTATGGATGCCGTAGAATTTTATAAGGTCGCCCACAAGATGACGGTTGATTACCGCACGCTTTATGCCGCGGTAGAAATATTCCTGCAGCACCTCCTGCGCCTCTTCCGCATGGCGCACATAGCTCACGTCCTCCTTATGCATGGCATGGAAGTCGCCGCGCTTTATCCAGCAGTTGTTGATGCCCGCCTTTCTCAGCTGGTTTACCACAGCCTCGTCGGTGTTGACAATAACACTGTCGGGATACGGAATGTTGTGCCCCATCAGAATGCGTGTCATGCGCTCGCGTGTGCAGTTCTCGATGCCGTAGCCAGAGTTCACCACAATGCAACCATCGTCCTCCATGTCCTGAAGGCGTTTTATCGACTCCTGTTCACGGCACATATTGAGGATTACGCGCTCCTTCACTTTGCCGCTGTTGAATTGCTCCTCGCTGTAGATGTTGACCGTGCAACCGCGCTTGCGCAGCTGGTCTGCCGTAGCGTTGAAAATCGCAGCGTCGTTGCCGATATGGTTTGGCGAGTAAGCGCCGGCTCTCATAATGCCGGCAATTGTTATTTCTGCCATTTGTATGTTGTTTCTAAACTTTATTTGCTGTTGATGAAATTTTCCGCCTTCTCAATGTCGCCGGCATGGTCTACATCAAGAATTTTCCCCATCGGATACGCCTTCAGTCTCAGACCCGCGTCGACGAGCGCGCGCTGGAAGTTGCGCATACGCGCCACGCCTCGCTCCATGCAGTCGGCAAGCACATCGATGGCTTTCTCATTGAGAGCGTATATGCCTCCCGAAATGTATTTTGCGCCATCATATCGCTCGTCGCGGAAAGCCGTGATGTTCAAATCGTCGTCGGTCTGCACATACAGGGGCTTCTCATCGTCGATATAGTCGGTCACCGCCATCATTCCGTCATAACGTTCATCAGCCTCCATCGCCTCGATATATGGACGGAAATCCTGTTCGCGGAAGATAGTGTCGACCGTTGTCAGGCAGAAGCGTCCTTTCGGGATCACCCTTGAAAGCTCGAAAAAGCTGTGCATCGAGCTCGGAGTTGTCTTCACCACCAGGTTCAGCGGGATGTCGAGCGAGAGGCTCTCAATATATTCGCGCACCTCAGTCATCTGCTCGTTGACGATTATGCTGATGCTCTCCGCATTACAGCGGCAGAAAAGGTTTATCAGGCGGCCTATCATCGGTTCGCCACAGATGTCGACAAGCGGTTTTGGTTTTGCCACGCCCTCTTGTGCGAGACGCGAACCCTCGCCGGCGGCTATTATCGCATAGTTCATTTTTCTTTCGTTTTTAAGCGTTAAGGATTTCCGACGACTCATCATCGTCCTTTGTCAAGTCGAGCACCTCCTTGTCGCCGCTCTTGTCGTAGTACTGGCGACGCAACGGATGTGCGTTCATTTCATAAAAGCGCGTGCGGTTTCTGAAGATGTCGATAGCCTTGAAAATCGCAGAGCGCAGCGAGGCCTCGCTTGCCTGGTTCTTTCCGGCGATGTCATATCCAGTGCCGTGGTCGGGCGAAGTGCGCACATACGGGAGTCCGGCAGTGAAATTCACGCCGTCGTCCATCGCGATTGTCTTGAACGGAGCCAGACCCTGATCGTGGTACATGGCAAGCACACCATCGAAGTGCGTATACTGCCCGCTGCCGAAGAATCCGTCTGCGGCATACGGTCCGAATGCCATGATTTTTCTTGAATAAGCCTCTTCAATGGCAGGCGTTATCACCTCCTTCTCCTCCGTGCCAAGCATACCGTTCTCCCCGGCATGCGGATTGAGCGACAGCACAGCGATGCGCGGCTTTATGATGTCGAAATCCTTTTTCAGGGAATCATTGAAGATTTCAAGTTTCTCCACGATGGCATCTTTTGTTATCGCCTCAGGCACCTGAGCCAAAGGCAAGTGGGTGGTGACCAGCGCCACGCGCAGATGGTCGTCGAAAAGAATCATCAGCGCCTTGTTGCCCTCGCCGATGCGCGATTCCAAAAACTCCGTGTGACCCGGAAAATGGAAATCGTCGCCCTGGATGGAGTCTTTGTTGATAGGCGCCGTCACCATTACGTCGATGATGCCGTTGCGCAGGTCGTCGGCAGCACGTTTCAGCGCAGCCAGCGCAGCCTTTCCGGCAGCCTCGCTCGGCGATCCGAGCTCGATTCTCACCTCACCGTCGACCACTTCCACCAAGTTGTTGACACCGTCGGCGGCATCCTCCGCCCGCGGCACAAGCGTGAAGTTCACGTTTCCCATCTCCAAAGCCTTGCGATGGTATGACAGCGCCTTCGACGAGCCATAAACAATCGGCGTGCACAGATCCGTCATCAAAGGATCCTCAAGCGCCTTCATTATCACTTCATATCCAATCCCGTTGATGTCCCCGTGGGTAATGCCAACGCGTATTTTTTTGTTCTGAGCCATATTATGCATTTTTTTCAATCTACAAAAATACGAAAAATCTGCGAGATAGCGAGAATTTAACAAAAAAGTAGTGTCAGGCGGTCAATATCACGCTGAAAATTCGTATTTTTGCAGACTGATTGCAAACAATGCATACAAGGCAACTGTATTATTGCCAACATTTTGATGTTCAATGCGTAAGAAATGGACAATTCAATAAAGCAACATCTGCTCGACCACCGCTACCTGCGGATGGCTCAGATATGGGCGGAAAATTCATATTGCCGGCGCCGCCAAGTGGGCGCGCTGCTGGTCAAGGACAAAATGATTATCTCCGACGGGTTCAACGGCACTCCTTCGGGCTTTGACAACGTTTGTGAGGACGAGACCAACCACACCTACCCATACGTGCTCCATGCCGAGGCCAACGCCATCACGAAAGTGGCGCGAAGCAACAACAGCAGCGACGGCGCCACGCTCTATGTGACCGACTCTCCATGCATCGAGTGCGCCAAGCTGATAATCCAAGCCGGCATCAAGCGCGTGGTCTTCTCCAAGCTCTACCGGCTCAGCGACGGACTCGACCTTTTGCGCGAGGCAGGAGTGGAATGCTCTTTTATCAACACTGACACTGAAGCGGAAAACAATCTATAACAAACAACAATAGAATGAGAATTAAACATAATTCCATAATTTGGTATCCATTGGTTATCTCGATAGCGATTGTGCTCGGTATCGTCATAGGCAACTACATATCAACAAAAAAATTCACACTCGACAAAGACCGCAAGATCAATGCCGTGCTCAACCTGATCCAAAGTGAATATGTCGACTCCATCGACGTGAAGGACCTTGTGGAGCAAGCCATTCCGGCAATCATCGGCAACCTCGACCCGCATTCATACTACATTCCCGCTTCCGACATCCGTGCAGAGAACGAGAAACTCGACGGCTCGATGAGCGGCATCGGAGTGTCGTTCTTCATGATGAACGACACCGCCAACGTTGACCAAGTGATTCCCAACGGACCGGCGGAAAAAGTGGGAATGCTTGCCGGCGACCGCATAATCTCGGTCAATGGAGAGTCGATTGTCGGCGGCACACTGACGGCAGAGGGCATCCGCAGCAAAATCCGCGGAGAAAAAGGCACAAAGGTGAGAATCGGAGTGAAACGCAACACATCAAAGAAGACGCTGACTTTCACCATCACACGCGACGACATCCCGATGAACACCATCGACGTGTCGTATATGCTTGACGACAAGACAGGATACATCAAAATCGCACAGTTCGGAAAGAACACATACGATGAGTTTTTCGCAGCGTTGTCGAAGCTGAAGAAAGACGGCGCCTCCCGCTACATCGTCGACCTCCGCGGCAACCCCGGCGGATATATGGAAATGGCTATTCTGATGGTCAACGAATTTTTGGAACAGGGCGAACTTATTGTCTACACAAAAGGACGCAAAGAGCGTGAGGACATACAGGTGTGGAGCGATGACCAAGGCTCATTCCACGACGCTCAGGTTGCCGTGCTGATCGACGAGTATTCGGCAAGCGCCAGCGAGATTATGGCAGGAGCGTTGCAGGACAACGACCGCGGACTTGTTGTGGGTCGACGGTCGTTTGGAAAAGGACTGGTGCAGAAGCAGATTTACCTGCCAGACAGCAGCGCCATCCGTCTGACCATAGCCCGCTACTACACGCCGTCGCACCGATGCATACAGAAAGACTACACGCTTGGTGACGAAGACGACTACTCAAAGGAGCTCTACGACCGATACTCCCACGGCGAGCTCTACAGCGCCGACAGCATCAAGGTGGACAAAAGCAAGATTTTCCGCACTGCCAACGGAAGAATCGTATATGGTGGCGGAGGAATCGTGCCCGACATATTTGTGCCCAACGACACCACTGGTATCACCACCTACTACCGCGCCGTCGCCAACCTTGGGCTGCTGCAGCAGTATGTCTACACCTACGTCGACATCAACCGCGACCAGCTGAAAAACGTCAAGACCGTCAAGCAGCTGATGGGCATGATGCCGTCAGACGACGCCCTGACATACGATTTTGTATGCTATGCCCGCGACAACGGCGTGCCGATGCGTTGGTACTACATAAACCTTAGCCGTTCGCTGATAGCACGCCAGCTGCGTGCCCTCGTGATTCGCGACGTGCTCGGCTCAGAAGAGTTCTACCGCTATTACAACCGCACCGACAATACAGTCAACGCCGCCTTGAAAGCGCTCAACGACGGCAAGGGCAAGTTTCCAATCACTCTGACAAGCACCAAGAAAAAGAAAGGGAAACGGTGATGGCTACAAAAACCGACATCAGGCGCAACATCCGTCAGCTCAAGCGCATGCTTACCGATGAACAGAAGGCAATTGCCGCCAGCAAATGCTTCTCACGGCTCGAGCAATGCCAGGAGTTTTTCGATGCCGACCGCATACTCGTCTACGCCTCCCTGCCCGATGAAATCTCCACCGATGAATTCATCAGCCGCTGGTATGGCAGAAAGCAGATTTTCCTGCCGCGCGTCAACGGCGACGACCTTGACATACTGCCCTACCGACCCGGCGACACCGCAGAGGGAGCATTCGGCATCGACGAGCCAACAGGCAACGAATGCCGCGACATTTCAGAGATTGACCTTGTTGTTGTTCCGGCTATGGCATTCGACCGCCGCGGCAACCGTCTCGGACGCGGACGCGGATTCTACGACCGTCTGCTGCACAACGCCACCTGCCCGCTGATAGGCGCCGCCTACGCCATCCAGATAGTGGAGCACATTCCGGCAGAACCTCACGACATAAAGATTCCAACAATCGTCACCGACGAAGAAACCATAAGAATTCAGCAATATGGCATTAGTAACTCCTGACACCAAGCTTTGCGAAGTGATTGTCGACGAGCCTTCGGTTGTCCCAGTAATCAACCGCTTCGACATAGTGCTCGGTGTGGGCGACCGCACCATAAAGTCAATCTGCAAAGAAAAAGGCATCGACACATCATTTTTCATCACAATCCTGAACGCGTTCATCCACGAATCGTTTTTTCTGGAAAATGTGACCGGAGCTTTCAATGCCGGCGACGTGGTCGACTATCTGCGCAAGACAAACAACTCCTACCTGCGCAACCAGCTGCCAAACATCGAGCGTCATTTCGCAGCTCTCATATCGCGCAGCGACTCAAACAACAACCTTCCGTTGCTGTTTAATTTCTACAGAGAGGTGAAAACGGAGATAGAGCGGCGCATCGACAGCGACAATCAGTGGTTTGACGCCATAATCTCTGCCGAACAGTCGAACTCCGAAGTTTCTGTTGCCGGCAATGCCGTACAGGCGGAATCAGACTCAATCGAGGACAAATTGAGCGACCTGATAAACATGTTTGTGATTCATCTGCGTGGCGACTACGACCGCAACCTTTGCCACGCTGTGCTTTTCGCCGTCATCAGTCTTGAAAAGGACATTTGCCAGAACAACCGCATCCGCAACCGCGTGCTCCGACCGCTTGTCGATGCGCTCAACTCGCGAAACTCTTAACGACGTGACGCTATGACAAATCTGAATGTCAGAATCATCACCGACGACACGGCTGTGGCAATAGGTCTGAAACAGACTCTTGCCAATATGTTCGACGTGGAGGCTTCGTGGACAAGACCATCGGCAGTGGCAGCAGAACCCGACATTGCCGCCGACCTGTTTATTGCCGACGCCGGCGCCTTCGCCTCCCTGCCGGGATTTTTCATCCCCAAGCGCAACCGGCTTGCCCTGCTGTCCAACTCAACCGACGACAATATCGGCTTTACGCTCAACCGCCATTGCGACGAGGCTGCATTTCTAAAGCAACTCGGCGACATAATCGAGATGTCGCGCCACAACCGCTCCGACGGCAACGAGCTGTCGCAACGTGAAATCGACGTGCTTTGCCTGTTGGCAAAAGGGTTGACCAACAAAGAAATAGCCGACCGTCTGTTTATCAGCATCAACACCGTATTGACCCATCGCAAGAATATTTCAGCCAAACTCGGCATACGCAGTATCTCCGGACTGAGCGTATATGCCATAATGAACGGCTACATCACCGACATACCAGACATCTAAAATCCCTTTTCATTCGCCATTTTTTTTGTATTTTTGCACTATCAATCGATTATGGAAGAGAATACAAACAAAAACATATCAGAGAAAACAGCGACAGAAAAGGCTGCGAAGCCAGTAGACAAGCGTATGCCTCGATGGCTTGCATTAACACTGAAAACGGCAGCATGGACTGTCGGGTCGGTGGCGGCGCTGCTGGTAATGGCGCTGTGCCTGACGGTGTGGATTCTGACACCCGACCGGCTGACACCTATTGCCGAACGCCTTGCCAACGAGAACCTCAACGCGGATGTTAAAATCAAGCGTATGGAACTGACCGTATGGAAAACGTTCCCATACATGACCATCGACGTCGATGGTCTAAATGTGCGCTCTCGCACGCTCGACAAGCATAAGGCTTCGCTGCCAGCAGGCGTAGACTCGCTGCTCGACGTGGGCTGCATGCGCGCACGGTTCAATCTTGCGCGTCTTGCATTGATGGACGTTGAGATAAAAGAAATCTTTGTCGACTCCCCGAAAGTCAACCTTGTGACGGTCAACGACTCCCTCAACAACTACATGATTGTGCCGCCAAGCAAGGAAAAGAGCGAGAGCACGCCAATCGTCTTGAAGTCGCTCGTGCTTGAGCACCTCAACATCGTTAACAACCGCGGCATCCGCTACCGTGACCTCAAAAGCGGCATGGACTTCACGCTGCACACCGACACACTTTCGCTAAATTTCAAAGACAAGGAGAAACGCTATCGCCTCACCTTTGGAGGCAACGTCAAAGCAAGCGTTCCCGAAGCCGATATAAACCATTCTGTGCCATTCCGTCTTGGAGGCGACGTGGCTTGGGACATTGCCAAACCCGAGAATCTGGCTCTCAACGATTTTTCAATCAACATAGCAGATGTGCCCGCCACAATCAGCGCGGCGATAAAGATGGCAGACAAGACATCGGTCGACAAGCTCGACATAGGCATAGGTCCTGTGGTCTACGACAAGGTATTGGCAAACGCTCCCGACAAATACCGCAAAAGTCTTGACGAATACAGCACCAACCTGCAACTGTCAATGGCGCTGCACCTTGAAAAGCCATACGTCGTAGGCGGAAAAGACCTGCCAACATTCGCAGCGCAACTGACCATCCCGGAATGCTACGTTGCCAACACACGCCACAATGCCAGGATTGACAAGTTTGCCGCTGATGCAAAGATTGCGTTCAACGGGAAGAATCCCGATGCCAGCCAACTGACTCTCAACAAACTGCTGATGGAAGGATTCGGCATCAGTCTTGACATATCGGGCTCTGCCACAGAAATAATAAAAGACCCGTCGGTGAAGGCCAAAATCAAAGGTCGGCTCGACCTTGCACGCGCATCTCGGCTTGCTCCAAAGCAACTGCCGTTCACGATTTCCGGACTGTTCTCGCTCAACACCGACGTGAAATTCCACGTCAGCGACTTTTCTGTCAACACCTTCCACCGCATCCGCGCCAACGGCAACGCCACACTGAGCAACGTGCGCTATTCCGTGCCTTCCGACTCGCTGCGCATGTTTGTCGACCACAGCGTAATTCGCTTCGGCACCGACAGCAAAATCAAAGGACAGGACAACATCACACGCAACCTTCTAATGGCTTCCATACAAATAGACTCGGCAATCATTTCCGACCCACACGGACATGTCACCGCCAGCCGTCTAAAAGCCGGAGTGGGCAGCACCGGAGAAATGCACAACCTGATGGACACCACAGCCATCACGCCTCTCGGCGGACGCATCACGCTTGGACGCTTTACGATGCTGAGCCTCCCCGACTCAACACAGATGCAAATGTCGGGGATGGAAACAAATGCCTCAATAAGACGGTTCCAAGGACTTGGACGCACTCCGATATTGAGCTTCGGCATCAAAGCAGACCGCATACGCTATTGGGACCGCACCACGATGATGAGTCTGCGTGAAGGCAACATACAGCTGAGCGCAAACAAGCGCGTGAAGAAACAAAACTCACGGACAGAGGCTCGGATAGACTCTCTGCAGCGTCTGTATCCCAATCTCAGCCGCGACTCCCTGAGGACAATCTACAGAAAAGAACGCCGACAAAGGCGGTTGGCTGAGGAGGCAGCCGACACCTCATTCCGCGCCGACTTTGCCATCGACAGGCAGTGGCAGCGGCTGATACGCAACTGGGATTTCAACGGAAACATAACAGCCCTCAGAGGCCGTCTGTTCACTCCTTATTTCCCGCTCAGAAACCGTCTGAGCGACGTCGATGTCACATTCAACACCCAGAAACTCGACATCAACAACATAACCTATCGTGTGGGCAAAAGCGATTTGCAGCTGACGGGTGCGGTTGACAATATCCGCAGCACGCTGCTCGGCTCGCGACGCAACCCGCTGACCATCTCGCTTGTTGCCAACTCTCGCACTCTCGACCTCAACGAACTAATGGCGGCATTGTACAAGGGCAACAATTTTGCGAACAACGAGGAGCAAAAAACTTCGTTCTCAATCAATGCCAACGACGATGACGAGCGCATGCAACGCAAGGTGGAGAGCGCCACACAGGAAGACGCCGACACGATACGCTATGCCATCCTCGTGCCAAGCAACGTGGTGGTTGACATCGACCTGATGAACGACACCACCTATTACGCCAACCTTGTGCTCAACCGTCTGCACTCATCAATCGGCATGAAAAATGGCGTGTTGAGCCTGCGCGACCTGTCGGCAAACAGCAACGACGGCTCGATGAAACTCGACATGATCTATGCAACAGCCAACCGCAACGACATCGGGCTCGGGCTGATGCTCGACCTGCACGACATCAAAGTGGGACGACTGATGAAGATAATGCCCGAACTCGACTCTATAATGCCAATGATGAAAGGCATCGACGGTGTAATCAACGCCCGACTGGCAGCCACGACAAAAATCGACACTCTGATGAACGTGATACTGCCAACGACGAGCGCCGCCCTCAACATCAGCGGAAAAGACCTTGTGCTGCTCGACACCGAGACATTCCGACAAGTATCGAAAATGCTGCGTTTCAAGAACCGCAACCGCAATGTGATCGACAGTCTCTCGGTAGAGGCCACCGCGCTCAACTCGCAACTTGACGTCTACCCTTTCATCCTGCGCATGGACCGCTACAAACTCGCCGTGGTTGGATGGAACGACTTCGACACCAACTATAAATACCACATTTCCGTACTCGACTCTCCGCTTCCGTTTAAATTCGGAATCAATCTGAGCGGAAACATCCTCAGAGACAATATGAAGTTCCGATTAGGAAAGGCGAAGCTAAAGGAAAACGAGGTGGCTCAGACCTCATCAATCACAGAAACCACCAAAAAGAATCTGTTCAGGCAGATGGATGAGATTTTCAGACGCGGAGCCGAAGCCGGGCTGCGTGAGGAACAGCACCATCACAACGGTCCGGTGCCCGACACCAACAACCGCCGCCGAGGTTTTGATGCCATCAGCGAAGACGACCGCTTGACAGCCGCCGACAGTCTGCAACTGATTGCCAACGGGCTGATTGAGGCTCCCGACACGACAGCGGTGGCTCAACCATCAAAAACCGACAAGAAAACAAAAGATAAAAAAGGCAAGAAACGCCGCTCAACGCGCAGCTCTGCAGCGATACGCGAAAAAGAGGCGGTCAAGCCTAAAAACTGACAAACAATCATGACAAGAGAAGAAACTGCATACGCCGACTACCTAAAACGCACTGGCTTTTCCGCCACGCCGATAAGCACCGCCCTGATCGACATGGACGGTGTGCTCTACGACTCAATGCCCAACCACTCGCGCGCATGGAAACGTCTTGCCGCGGAAAGAGGATGGCACTATGCCGACAACGAGTTTTTCCTGTATGAAGGTATGACCGGAGCGGCGATAATCCGACTTATGGAAGAGCGCGAATGCAACCGCGACAACGTCAGCGATGATGAATGCAAGGCGATATATGCAAAGAAAGCCGAATATTTCACGGCTCTGGGCAAGGTGGGTCAGATACAGGGCACTGCACGGATGCTCAACACGCTGCGCGATGCCGACATCGCCCGCGTGCTTGTCACGGGCTCCGGACAAGCCACCCTGCTCGACCGTCTGAACGCCGACTATCCAGGCATTTTCTCCGCACCGCTGAAGGTGACCGCCCACGATGTGCGTCACGGCAAACCAGACCCAGAACCATACCTTATGGGAATGGACAAAGCTGGAGTGCAGCCATGGCAGTCGATCGTGATTGAGAACGCGCCTCTCGGCGTGAAGGCCGGAAGTGCGGCAAAATGCTTCACCATCGGCATCACCACCGGACCTATTCCGGAAGACATCATGCTTGAAAACGGTGCCGACATCGTATATCCAACCATGGAAGCGTTTGCCGATGCTCTGCCATCTATCATCAACCTCAGAAAGCAACAGTTATGAAACATCAGGACGTTATTTTCACAAACTCTGTCGGCGATGCCTTGAACAAAGCTGTCGAGCAACTGTCGCCACGCAACGTGTTTGTTCTGACCGACGAGAATGTGGAGCGCGAGAGTCTCGCTTCTTTCCGCCTCCATTCTGAATGGCAGAAAATTGTCATCCCAGCTGGCGACATCGACAAAAACCTTGACAGCGCACAAGCCGTTTGGAATGCACTGCAGAAAGGTGGCGCCACCCGCAAATCTCTGCTTGTCAACATCGGAGGAGGCGTAGTGACCGACCTCGGTGGCTTTGCCGCCGCCACATTCAAACGTGGCATCCGCTTCATCAACGTCCCGACAACGCTGCTCAGCGCCGTCGACGCGGCTGTGGGAGGAAAGACGGGCGTGAATTTCAACGGTCTGAAAAATGAAATCGGAGTGTTTAAGGAGGCAGAGACTGTGATAATCTCCACTGTTTTTTTCAGCACCCTGCCCGAACGCGAACTGAAGTCAGGCTATGCCGAGATGTTGAAGCACGGACTGCTCGACGGAGAGGCGGTCTACAACAAATTGCTCGACTACGATTTTGACAATGTGGCAGGCAACGGCTTGCTGCGCCTCGTCGAGGAATCGGTCAACGTGAAACGCCGGATTGTGGAGCAGGATCCGTTTGAACAAGGACTGCGCCGCGCCCTCAACCTCGGACACACTGCAGGACACGCTTTCGAGAGCCTCGCCTTGAAACGCAATTCGCCTGTGCCCCACGGATATGCCGTGGCTTGGGGCATGGTTGTGGAGGCTGTGCTGTCGCACACCGAAAAGGGATTTCCATCAGCCGAACTCTATCGTCTTGCCGACTACGTGTGCCGCCACTATGGTGCATTCCACATCACGTGCGACGACTATCCAGAGCTCATCGAATTTATGCGCCACGACAAGAAAAGCGAGCACGGCGAACTCAACTTCACGCTTCTCCACAACGTAGGCAACGCCGAGACGGGCTGCGAGGTCGACGTAAAACAAGTGGAGGCTGCGCTCGACATCTACCGCGACTTGATGCACATATAGAAACGTTGCAACCAGGTTGCAACAATTTTACCATAAATTTGCACCGACAAAAGGATAAAACGTAGATTTATGGAACATATACACAACGGGCACGACAGCCTGAAAAGCAAAATCGCCATCATCGCAGCGACAACCATCCTGCTCTCGGGAGCCGCTTTGATTGAACACTACTGCAGTCTGCCACTATGGCAGCTGCTGTTGATATATCTTGTGCCCTATCTTCTCGTAGGACACGACACATTGAAAGAAGCCGCCGAAGGCATCGTCGCCGGCGACGTCTTCAACGAAGACTTTCTGATGACCATAGCCACCATCGGTGCCCTGTGCATCGGCTTTATGCCAGGCGCCGACACCGAATTCGCCGAGGCTGTGTTTGTCATGTTGTTTTTCCAAATAGGCGAACTTTTTGAGGAATATGCAGAAGGAAGAAGCCGCGACAGCATCTCCCACCTGATGGAAATACGCCCCGACACCGCCCATGTGGAACGCAACGGAGACGAGATGACGATAGCTCCGGAGGAGGTGGCTGTGGGCGAAACAATCATTGTCAAGCCGGGAGAGAAAGTGCCGCTCGACGGCATTGTGGTTTCTGGCACATCCTCGCTCAACACCGTGGCGCTGACAGGCGAAAGCATGCCACGCGAAATCAGCAAAGGCGACGATATTTCATCAGGATGCATCAATCTCTCCGGGTTGCTGCGCGTCAAGACGACAAAGACTTTCGGCGAAAGCACCGTCGCAAAAATCATAGACCTTGTGGAAAATGCCAACGAGAGCAAGTCGCGCAGCGAATCGTTCATAACCAAATTCGCACGCGTCTACACCCCTGTCGTTGTCATCGCCGCCCTGATTCTCGCCTTTCTGCCGCCATTGCTTTCATCAGCGGCTTTCATCGACTCGTTCACCACATGGCTTCACCGGGCGTTGATATTCTTGGTGGTGTCGTGTCCATGCGCATTGGTAATAAGCGTGCCGCTGACATTTTTCGGCGGACTCGGCGGAGCGTCGCGCAAAGGCATACTGATAAAAGGCAGCAACTACATCGACACATTGTCGCGGCTGGGAACAGTGGTGTTTGACAAGACAGGCACGCTGACACGTGGCGAATTTGCCGTCGAGGCTGTGCATCCTTCCAACTACAACGAGAAAGAACTGCTGCATCTCGCCGCCCATGTGGAACACTTTTCCACCCACCCCATCGGCGCGGCTCTGCGCAACGCGTTCCCTAAAGAGGCAAGCGACGGATGCGCGGTGACCGACGTTGAAGAAATTGCCGGACGTGGCGTGAAGGCCACCGTAGACGGGCACACGGTATGCGTGGGCAACAGCAAGATGATGGACGACATCAATATGGAGTGGCACGACTGCCATCTTCCCGGCACAATCGTCCATGTGGCTGTCGACGGGCGATATGCCGGACACATCGTAATCAACGACCAAATAAAAGCCGACAGCGCAGAGGCTGTGGCCTCGCTGAAACGGGCTGGAGTGGAACGCACAGTGATGCTGACCGGAGACCGCGAGGACACGGCAAAAGATGTGGCTGAGAAAGTGGGCATCGACGAATATCATTCCGAACTTCTTCCGTCAGACAAAGTGGCACACGTTGAGCGGCTGCTCAACGAAAAGCCTGCGGGAAAGAATCTGGCGTTTGTGGGCGACGGCATCAACGATGCGCCGGTGCTTAAACGCGCCGATGTGGGCATTGCCATGGGCGCGCTTGGCAGCGACGTGGCGATAGACGCTGCCGACGTGGTGCTTATGGACGACAAACCGTCGAAAATAGCCACCGCCATAGCCATCGCCCGACGCACCATAGCCATCGCCCGCCAGAACGTGTGGTTTGCAATCGGTGTCAAAGCCGCCATCCTTATTCTCGCCGTTTTCGGACTCGGCACAATGTGGATGGCTGTGTTTGCCGATGTCGGAGTGACGGTTATCGCCGTGCTCAATGCCATGAGGGCTTTAAAAAGCTGAATTTCGGTTTATTGACCCTTTATTTTGAAAGCCTTTTCTCTTTTTTGTCCAACTTGTTTGTTTTTTCACTAATTTTGCAATTGAAAAATCAAAAGTTATGAAACCTCGTATTTTACTTTCGTACGTCCACATGGGAGGTACTGAACGCGACTGGGTGGAGAAAGCCTTCGAATCAGAATGGATTGTTCCTCTTGGTCCAAATGTTGATGAATTCGAACATAGACTTGAGAAATATCTCGGCGCGCCAAACGTTGTGGCTCTCAGCGCAGGCACAGCTGCCATCCATCTTGCATTGGTTGCCCTCGGCGTTGGCTCTGGAGATGAGGTGATTTGCCAATCATTCACATTCGCCGCAAGCGCCAACCCAATAAAATACCAGGGCGCCGACCCTGTGTTTGTCGACAGCGAGCCCGACACATGGAACATGTCGCCTGACGCGCTGGAAGAAGCGATTATAGACCGCAAGAAGCAGACTGGACATTATCCAAAAGCAATAATCCCAGTTTATCTCTATGGCATGCCGGCTAAGATGGATGAAATCCGCGCAATAGCCGACAAATACGGCATTCCTATCGTAGAAGACTCCGCCGAGGCTCTCGGTTCGGAATACAAAGGCAAGAAATGCGGAACCCTCGGCAACTACGGATGCTTGAGTTTCAACGGAAACAAGATTATCACCACATCGGGTGGCGGCGCATTGGTGTGCCACTCCAAAGAGGAAGCCGACCGCGTGAAATTCTATGCCACACAAGCCCGCGAGCAGCGGCCGTACTACTACCACGAGACAATCGGCTACAATTACCGACTGAGCAACGTGAGCGCAGGAATTGGCTGCGGACAGATGGACGTGCTGCAGCCTCACGTGGAACTGCGCCGCGCAATCCATAAATTCTACACAAAAGAATTGGCTGAAATCGACGGCTTGAGCGTTCAGCAGAATCCTTCCACCGACTTCAATTCCAACTTCTGGCTGTCGACGGTCTTAATCGACCCGAAAACCGGAAAAGACCCGGAATCTCTGCGGCAGTTCATGCTCGACGCCGGTGTGGAAACGCGCCGTCTGTGGCGGCCTATGCACATGCAGCCCGTTTTCGCCGACGCGCCCTACTATGGCGACACAACGTGCGAGACGCTGTTTGACAGAGGTCTATGCCTGCCGAGCGGTTCCGGACTTAAAGAAGAGGAGCTGCGCTATGTGGCAGACAAAATCAAAGAGTTTTTCAACAAATAGCTAATCAAAAAATCATCATAAAAAAACTATGGCTGAAAAGCAAAAAGTAGCATTGATCACAGGCATCACCGGCCAGGACGGTTCGTTTCTGGCTGAATTTCTGCTTGATAAGGGATACGACGTGCACGGCATAATCCGCCGCAGTTCTTCTTTCAACACCGGTCGCATCGAGCACCTTTATTTCGACGAATGGGTGCGCGACATGAAGCGCCGCCGGCTCATCAACCTGCACTACGGCGACATGACCGATTCAAGTTCGCTGATCCGCATCATTCAGGAGTTGCAGCCTGATGAAATCTACAATCTTGCGGCACAAAGCCATGTGAAAGTGTCGTTTGAAGTGCCGGAATACACTGCCGACACCGACGCCATCGGAACTCTGCGCCTGCTTGAGGCGGTAAGAATGCTCGGGCTCGACAAAAAAACCCGCATTTATCAAGCCAGCACGTCGGAGCTGTTCGGACAGGTGCAGGAAGTGCCTCAGCGCGAAACCACTCCGTTCTACCCGCGCAGCCCTTACGGATGCGCCAAACTTTATGGCTACTGGATAACCAAGAACTATCGCGAGAGTTACGGCATGTATGCCGTAAACGGAATTCTCTTCAACCACGAGAGCGAGCGGCGAGGCGAAACATTCGTGACACGCAAAATCACGCTTGCCGTGGCCCGCATCTCTGCCGGACTTCAGGACAAACTGTATCTCGGCAATCTCAACGCCCGTCGCGACTGGGGCTATGCCCGCGACTATGTGGAGTGCATGTGGCTGATTCTTCAGCAGAACGAGCCTGATGACTTTGTCATTGCCACTGGCGAATTCCACTCCGTACGCGAGTTTACTGAGCATGCTTTCGCCCGCGCCGGAATCACTCTGCGCTGGGAAGGCGAAGGTGTGGATGAAAAAGGCATCGACATTGCCACCGGACGTGTGCTCGTCGAGGTGGATCCTAAATATTTCCGTCCTTGCGAGGTGGAGCAGCTGCTCGGCGACCCTACAAAAGCCCGCACAAAATTAGGTTGGAATCCCCGCAAGACGTCGTTTGAACAACTCGTACACATTATGGTGGACCATGATATGGCTATGATACGCAAACATGGCTCCGAATCCGAACGAATGATTTAGCAGACAGAAAAATGGAAAAAGACGCTAAAATATATGTTGCCGGACACCGCGGACTCGTAGGCTCGGCTATCTGGAAAAACCTCCAGCAGAAAGGCTATACAAACCTTGTGGGACGCACGCATGCCGAGCTCGACCTGCTCGATGGAGTGGCGGTGCGCGAATTTTTCGACGCCGAAAAGCCCGACTATGTGATTCTTGCCGCGGCTTTCGTGGGCGGAATCATGGCTAACAGCATCTATCGCGCCGACTTCATCTGGCGCAACCTGCAGATACAGCAGAACGTAATCGGCGAAAGTTTCAGGCACAACGTCAAGAAACTACTGTTTCTCGGAAGCACGTGCATCTATCCCCGCGAAGCTCCTCAACCAATCCCCGAGAACGCGTTGCTGACATCTCCGCTCGAATGGACAAACGAGCCTTACGCACTCGCAAAAATCGCCGGACTGAAGATGTGCGAGAGTTTCAACCTGCAATACGGCACAAACTACATCGCCGTGATGCCGACCAACCTATACGGCCCTAACGACAATTTCGACCTCGTAAGCAGCCACGTGCTGCCGGCAATGATACGCAAACTCCATCTGGCGCGCCTGCGCATGGAAGGCGACCGCGAAGGCATTCGCCGCGACCTTGACCGCCGTCCGGTGGGCGATGTCGACGGCAAGGCTGCAGATGAAGCCATCGACGCTATGCTCGACAAATACGGCATACTCAACGGCTCGCTCAACCTCTGGGGTTCCGGACGGCCTATCCGCGAGTTCCTCTGGAGCGAGGATATGGCCGACGCTTCAGTCTACGTGATGGAACACATTGATTTCGACCAGCTGAAAGGCGACAATCCGGAAGTGCGCAACTGCCACATCAACATCGGAAGTGGCAGAGAGGCTACCATAGCACAAGTGGCTGAGATGGTGAAAAACGCCGTAGGATTCAAAGGCGAAATCCACTGGGACTCGTCAAAGCCCGACGGAACAATGCGGAAACTCACCGACGTGAGCAAACTGCACGCCCTCGGATGGCGCCACAAAGTGGAGCTGGAAGACGGCATCCCGGCGCTCTATAAATGGTATCTGGAACACTGAGTCATTACCACATAAATAAACGCGCAGCGGAAAGCGTATCGTTTTCCGCTGCGCGTTTATTTATCTCACAGCCGATTGTCAACGGCCGACACACATGTCAATCTTATACCGCAACGTGTCAGACGGAGCAAGCTTGTTGGCAATTTCATAATACTGGCAAGCCTGGGTATAGTCGGGAATCTCCAGCTGAGCGTCGCCAGCCTGTTCCCACGAACGGCTCGCCTCCTTCAGTTTCACATCGAGACGCTCCTGCAAACCCTTGCTCTTGTCAAGCACCTCGCCACTCTGCTCTGCCTCATCGCTCTTCTCCACTACACGGATATCGTCGAGCAACGTTTTCGCCTTGAGCAACGGCTCATATTCAGCATTGTCGCCATTGTTTATCAAACTGTCGCACACAATGCACTTCTTCTCATACCGCGCAAGCACATCAGAGTCATCGCCACCGCTTGACGTCGACGGCTTGGAACCGCCAATCATCGACCACACTCCGGCACCGATGCCGCCAACCACAACCACCGCCAGCACAACAATCAGCCACGTAGGAAACTTGCCGCGGCGACGGCCACCCTCGCCTATCACACGAGTGGCACGCACATCATCCCCTACCACATTCGGAGCGGGAGAAGGCGCAGGAGCAGGTTCCGGGACAGGTGCAGGCTCCGGAACGATCTCCGGTTGAGCCGTCGGACAAATCTCCATCACAAAATCATCGACCGTAGCCGTCCTGTCATACTTATTGTAAGCCATCGCACGGCTTATCGCAAAACGCACAGCATCGCTCACCGTCGGAGGCAAAGCCTTCTCCACCGTGTCGCGCTGCATCTCAGTGGCAATGATAGGCACCCTGCCAACAAGCATATAGTAAAGCACCGCACCAAGAGCATAAACATCGGCCTGCGGAGAAAACGTCTGCAAACCGCTGTACTGTTCCACCGGAGCGAAACCATCGCTGCAGCCCTGCACACGGATAGTCGACGTAGGTTTGCCCTTGTCGTCAAAATGCTTGGCAAGACCAAAATCAATCAGCACAGGCATACGCTGACCAGTATGATAGTCCACACGGAACATAATATTCTCAGGCTTGATGTCGAGATGATTGATGTGGTGAGAATGCAAAAACGCAACCGCCTTAGCCACAGGCAGCTCAATGTCGAGCGCAGCCTGCTCCGACAGCGCACCGTTGGCCTTAACCAAATCGCGCAGCGTACCCCCGTTGAGATACTCCATCACATAATAGACCGTATTGTTCGCCTCAAACACCTCGCTCACAGGCACCACATTAGGATTCTTGCCGCTGATCTCATTCAGCCGGCGAGCCTCCGCAAGAAAATCGCCACGGCTCTCCTCCACACGCGACTGCAAAGGTTTGGAATAGCCCACACCGCCCGAAGCGTCGCGCTCGCAAGCATCCTTCATGAAATGCTCCTTTATGGTGAAATATGTAAAAATAGGCACCTTGTCGAACATCACCGTTGTCGACACCTTATATGTTATTCCAAAACCGCCCTGACCAAGCACAGCCTCAATCCGATAATCAAACTTCGGACTTTTCAGAATAGTGCCGACAGGCAACGCGCGCTGAAGTTCGTTCTCTTCCATATCCCTATAAAATTATTCGTTCTCAAATTTTTTAAGTCCCCCAAATTTAGATATTTTTATTGAATATACCCCAATTTCAAAAGAAATAAAAACAACAAACCTGCCTTTAAATCAATTATGATTAAAAAAAGCACACTTCTTTCTCATATCTGGCCGAAATTCATTACCTTTATCCGCATATTACAATTCCAGAATCAACAGTCAAGAAAATCGAGGACAGAGAAGGAATATTAAACGACATTGAGTAAAGTTATTATTACGAAAACACTGAAAAATAGCAATTTCTTATGGACTCACTATCACATTTCCATTCCATAGAAGAGCTAACAAAAACTCTGGCAAAGGAGAATGTTCTGCTTAGTCAAATGTTCGAGAAACGCAAGTTGTTGAAATTCGGACAAAGTCTTGCGTTGGAGCTTGTTGGAGGCAATGGACAACGGCTGAATCGCCTGATAGACTATGGTGTGTTGGTAGAAACCGGAAATACTCTTGAAATTGAAAGCGATTATCTTAATTTTTTTGAGGAAGTGCTCAATGTAAATGAAGAAATCAACGTGCTTAGCGTACAAGAGTGTATCAACACCCTGAAGGAAAACATCAGCTATTATCTACAAGAAACAAATGCGAACCGTAAGGCCAATTATCAGGACTTGGTGCGACAACTGCTCCGAAAAACTGGATTTCGAACGCTAAAGAACGTAGTGGACTTAAAAAGAAATATGGACATTGCATACAAACAGGAACCGAACTATCGCATTAAAAAACAGAAATTGCAGAACCTTGATGACAAGGCTCACAACATCCGTGCAATGATACGCGAGTGCGAGAAACTGCTAGACAATGAACATGCGTTCTTTATGATGGCAGGAGATCCACATATGGCAAAAACTTGTAGTGATGTGCGCCATGATTTCGTTGAAGCCTACCATGCCCTAATGGAGATTGACCGTCAAATTATCATCTATCTAAATCAGATAGACCTACAAAACCAACTGTACAAGAAAATACGGAAACTCAAATACTTACAAGATCAATTTGTAATCAAAGAAGAAACAAATCTCTTGCATGTATTGAACGGACGGAATCCTCTTTGGATGGAAACAAGACAGTACAACAAGATTAGGCTGTCACTTAACAAGCTACAAGAAAACGAACAAATAACAGGCTTGTTGAGAAAGATTGCTCAAAGAAACGGCTTACAGAAAATGGCGAGGACAGAGTCTGAGCCATTGTCTGTAGATGATTTGAAAGAACATATAAAAGAGATAAACGAGGTTGACCCTTTGGAGATTTGGAATGCCTTTTGCGCACAAGGGAATAATTTATTTGATTTCCTTTTGACTTTCGACTACAAAAAAGCACTGACCATTGAGGAATATGCCGCTCTATTCTGTCAACTTATCATCCTGCATCCCGACGAGTGCGAAATTTCAGAAAAATATAATACATACAAAGACATTGAATATCCAATAGTTTATGCTAAATAATACACGAAGAATATACGAACGTCTAAATAAGGGCGAGTTCCTTTCAGCAGACAGTTCCGATATCTCTACACGTCACCTATATGATGACGTTGAAGAAAATTTCGAAGACTATTCTGATTTTTTCAAACAGATTGGTCTGCAAATGGAAAGAGGTAACGGCTACTTCTACTTCTCGCGTATAGGAGAATCAAGACAAAACATTGAACTAAAACTAGAAAGTTTTTCCAAATGGCTTGACTACCTTGACTTTCTGAAATGCTACAACCAATCATTCACTGCTGGCTTTCAATTTCGCAAGAGCCAGTTGATAGAGCAAATAAGTTGCGACATCGAACTCAAAGAAAAAGCCGGTCACCTATTCAAGAAGTACGGAGCGTCTTCATATCAAGAGATTATAAACAAATTGCTACAAGAGATGGAGTCAATGGGTTTTGCGGAGTGCATAAGCGAGCAAGATGAAACCTATAAGGTAACATCTGCTTTCAACTATGCAGAAGAATTAGTCAATATGATTCAAATAGCCAACGAAGATGAAATACCTGAATAAAATAATTTTTGTCAACAGCGCAAACATTTCGTACGCTGAAATTTCGGTGGATGGCAATGTGCATTTTACCGGCACACAAGGCGTGGGTAAAAGTACTATATTAAGGGCTTTGCTTTTCTTCTACAATGCCGACAAACATCGTTTGGGGATTCAACAAGGACAAAAATCATTCGATGAGTTCTATTTTCGCCAGTCAGATTCACACATTCTCTACGAAGTGATGCGCGACAACGAGGCATTCACTGTGCTTGTAAGTCGATATCAAGGTCGTGCCACTTGGCGATTTATTGATGCACCATATCAGAAGGAGTGGCTTATAGACAGTACTGGTCGTGTGATGAGTGATTGGGTAAAGATTCGCGAACGTATAAACCATCATATTGCCGTTTCTGCCCGCATTGATTCTGGAGCAATGTTCAAAGACATTATCTTCGGCAATACACATGATCACAAATACACCAAATTTGCATTGGTGCAGAGCGCTCACTATCAAAACATTCCGCGAAGCATACAAAATGTATTCCTAAACACAAAATTAGATGCAGACTTCATCAAGAACACCATTATCCAATCTATGGCAGAGGAAGATATCCCGGTGGATTTACAAACCTACCGTCGACAAGTTACCGATTTCGAACGCGAATACGATGAGATTGACTGCTGGTTCCGTCAAGCTAAAGATGGAACATATCCCATACGCATCCAAGCGCAAAAAATTGCTGAACAAGGTCGCACTATCATCGCTTTGAATCAGCAAATTATTGACGTATGGCAAAAACTTAACTATGCAGTCAACGAAAGCGAAAAACAACTACCCCTGATTGAAGACGCGCTAAATAAAACACGCAATAGTATTAATGAAGAAAAAACACGTGAGCGAGAATTGTCCGACGAATATAACAACGAAAAGGACAATTTCAATCAACAGCTCGGCGCCAAGAAAGAAAAACTGAAAGAAATCACACAAAAGCACACATATTTTGAGAAGAATCTCATCCACAAAAAGTTATTATTAGCCAATCGGGAGCCTATGTTGAAGCAAGAACGCGATGAAAAGAGGAATCTCTTAAACGACTTGCTTAAAACAAACAATTCAATAGAAGAAAAGTACAAAATCGCTAGGGATAAACTGGAAAATGCACGAAAAGATTTCGTACTTTGCCAAAAGGACGAATTAAACCGCAAACGCGAAGAACTACAAACAAAACGCGAAGCATATGATAACAATCGCTCCATTAATCGAAATCAAATAATAAATGAATACAACGATTGGCGAAATAATTCCGACAATCGTCTGAAACAGCTTATCGAGGAGCAACATCTTGCAGACAAAGCCCTTCGCGATTTGAAACAATGGCACCCGAAGGCAAAAGAAGCGCAACAAATTTCAGAAGAGTTGCAGAGCCTTGTGATGTTAAAGAGTGAAAATGATGCCAACCAAAAGGTTGTGGATAATACAATTGAAACACTACAAAACGAATACAAGATGAGCATCGACAACCTAAAAGCTTCGAATGAAAAGAAATTAGAAAAACTCGACTCTGAGAAATTACAACTTAGGGAACGCATTAATAAAATTGACAAGTTGCTTTCTCATCTTAAAGGTTCGCTCTATGAATGGCTGACTCAAAACAAGAATGGTTGGGAAGACACTATCGGCAAAGTTGTGGATGAAGAGCGGATACTCTATGCCCAAGGCTTAGACCCTACATTTAGCACTTCTACCGAGGATTTATTTGGGATAAACTTGAATCTGGAAAACGTAATCTCTACAAATCGGACTCCTGATGAGTTGCTCCGCGAAAAGCAATTATTAGAAGAGCAACTGCAAGATGTTATCAAACAACTTAATCAATTACCCATCACTTTAAAGAACGATTCTCAAAAATTGGAGAAAAAGTTCTCGGAACGCATTAAGCCCCTCCGAGAAGAACGCACTCGCCTAAAGGTTGAGTGTGATCAAATACCTACCAAACGTCAGACCTTGGAGAACCAAAAACACGCCATTGAAATGGAGGAGCAGGAACTAATCTCTGAAGAGAAAGCGAAACGCCAACGAGCTTTTAACGACGCCTTGCTCCAAGTGAAGGCTGAGCAAGACTCCTGCAAAAAGCAAGAAAACAAGATGCTGAAAGATTTGAAAGAACTTGACACAATATTCCAAAAACAAATCAAACAGGATCAGGCCTTATTCGAAGAATTCCGTCAGGAGCAATTCCAAAAAGCCGAATCCCGAAACAAAGAATATGACAAACAATTTCAAGAGCTTGACCGCCAGCAGAAGGCCGAACTGGCTGGCAAAGGTGTTGACATCAATTTGCTCACCCAATACAAGGAAACATTGGGAAACATTGATTCTTTGCTAACGCAAATTGAAAACGAACGTCAGGTCATAATTGAATACAACATCGCAAAGCGCGAACTATTTGCCATCGAACCAACAATCCATCAGGAAATAACAGACACCGAACAAAAACTGCGGCAAATACGTCAAATGTTTGAAGACAAACGACTCCGCTTTGAGAAAATGCGAATAGAATTGGAAAAAGAAGCAAACAGACAGCAAAAAGAACTTAAACACAGACAAGATGGACTATCGCTTTATCGCCAAATGGTAGAAAATGAGCATTTGGTTTCTGAGGCTATATTGCATAATGACAAGAAAACTGTGACACACTATGATTGTCAAGAGTTGATTACTCAATTGCGAGGCACAGTCAACCACAAGCGCGAAGAGATGGAGACACTAAAGCAAGTGGTGGTTAACTTCAACCGCAACTTCAAACCGCAAAATGCGTTTCACTTCAATACGATGCCTGTGGTAGATAGTGACTATATACAGATTGCTGCCAACTTGCAAGATTTCCTCGACTACAACAAAATTGAGGAATATCGCAAAAGGACAAGCGAACACTATAAAGATATCCTCGGAAGAATTTCGGTAGAGATTGGAGAGTTGATGAAACGCAGATCCGATGTGGACAAGGTTATATTGGATATCAATCGAGATTTCGTAGAGAAAAACTTTGCAGGCGTAATTAAAAGTATCGAATTGCAAGCGACAGCAACATCTGACAAATTAATGCAACTTTTGATATCAATTCAGTCATATACTGAAGAGAATGCTCTATCAATGGGCAAGTTGAACCTATTCTCTCAAGACGACCATGAAGATGTCAATCGTCAGGTAATCGGTTACCTAAAAAGCTTAACAAACCAATTGCAAGATGAACCACAAAGAAAAGCCATCTCTCTAAGTGACTCTTTCCGCCTTCAATTCCGTGTTAAAGAAAATGACAATGACACTGGCTGGGTGGAACGCATCAACAATGTCGGTTCAGACGGAACAGACATATTGGTAAAAGCGATGGTCAACATCATGCTTATCAATGTTTTCAAAAAGAAGGCAGCTCGTAAAAGTGGTGATTTCATTGTGCATTGTATGATGGATGAGATTGGACGACTTCATCCAAACAACATCAAGGGAATACTACAATTTGCCAATTCTCGCAATATTTACCTGATTAACAGTTCTCCGACATCATACAATCCGTACGACTATAAGTACACGTATCTGCTGAGCAAACACAACGTCAAAACACGTGTGGAAAAATTATTGAAACGAAATATGCAATAATATGACTATAAGTAAATCTCTACAGGAACTGCTGAATGGCAAAACTGTGGCTTCAAGCCGGCTGAACACAGACTTTGTATTGGAACTGATGTCCGAAGGACTGTTGGTTTCTGTGGTTCGTGGCTCAAGGACATCATATCGCGCACTAGACACAAATATCTTAAAGCAATATTTACATGGGAAAGACGAATCTTTCCGAATACTTGACAGCCACTCCGACAAAGCGACATCGCGATCCTCCCAGGCTTATGCGACTGGCAACTCCAAACTCATTTCTGTGCGTTCATGCCCCGGATTTCCTGTCAATGCTTACGAGCCAATTGAATGTATTCTAAATGGCCAAGAGTTTATCATACACCCTCTTGAAGGCAGTTTCATTTTTGTGTCCGACTGGCAGTCTTTTCTTGTACCAACAGATGTCGTTGTTGTCGGCATAGAGAATATGGAGAATTTTCGTAAAATCCGACAGCAATACGAATTATTCTCTTCCATATTTCCAAACAAGCGTCTTCTGTTTGTCTCACGCTATCCACAATCCACAGATTTACGCTCCTGGCTTGAAACAATACCCAATCAATACACTCACTTCGGGGACTTTGACCTTGCCGGCATCCACATCTTCCTATCTGAATTCCATAAATACCTTGGCAACAGAGCTTCGTTTCTTATCCCTTCTGATATTGAAATAAGATTGATGAATGGCTCATTCGAGAGATATAATGTCCAATACTTAAAATTCAAGAATCTTTCAACCGACATCCCCTCTCTTCAACAATTGATAGATCTAATAAATAGATTTCATCGCGGATATGATCAGGAAGGATACATCAATTTATAATTAATCATGTCAACATTTCTACTTAAACATCCAGTCGACATTTCGCTCTTGACAAACGGTTTTCAGATTCAGACAGCATTCCATAAATTGGTTTATTCCCTGCCTGGAGGTATATTACAACATGGTGAAAGCAGGGAAATTAAGGTACTGATTGACGGAGAAGAGTTCTCTACCAAATTATATAACATTGGATTTAACCAAACAAAACATCCAGGTCATCCGGATTTATTGCAGGTAAGATACTCTCCCAACTCACCTATCGCAAAGAAACTGCAAGCCATATTCGCCGATGACTACCAATATTTTCTTGACGCACGCGAATCAATTGGCCCAAGAAAACAGATACGATTACCCAAGCACAATCATGACGAAATCGTTTTCTACGGAACTTCAATGCCCGATGTATTTATCTTAGACTGCATACTCAGCGATGATCAAGAACAAGTTTCTGACGAGATACATCAAATGGACGAGCTTGACTTCGAGACTTTCGAGCCTCGCGAAGACAAGAATGCCGGGTTTAAAGAAGTCACTCGCCTGCAGAAAGTGCGCCATCTTGACCGTTCTATAGGCGACTCCCTCAAACTGCTCTACGACTACCGCTGCCAAATGACTGGAGAGAGAATAGGCGACAATTACGACGCCTTAGTGGTAGAGGCACATCACATCATCCCCTTCACCGAATCAATGGACAACGACACGTCAAACATTATCATTCTATCGCCATCGTATCATCGAATAATCCACAAGGTCAAGCCGCGATGGGACAGGAAAGATTTGTCATTCCGTTTCCCAAATGGATTGACTGAGAAGGTGAAGCTTAACAAGCATCTGAACATTTAGCCTGTTGCACTCGGTCGGCTGTTTATCGCGCATCGACCGTAAAAATGCCAAATGGAACACCGCAAAACGTCAACGCCAAAAGTTATAACAAACAAAAAAAATCCGTGCAACCTTTTGAGTTACACGGATTTTTATTTATCTATCGCTTATCGATTCTTTACTTAACCTCCTCGAAGTCGGCATCTTGGACGGTGTCGCCGTTGTTGCCGGCATTGCCGCCCTGCTGCGCTCCGGCGTTAGGGTCGAATCCTGCGCCCTGCTGTGCGCCTCCGGCTTGCTGCTGGGCATTGTAGATGTCCTGAGCGGCTGTCTGAAGGGCTGCGTTCAATTTATCGATTGCAGGGTCGATAGCGTCGATGTTCTGAGCCTTGTGCGCTTCCTTCAACTCGTTGAGCGCCGTCTCTACGGCTGCGCGCTTGTCGGCAGGGAACTTGTCGCCGAGGTCTTTCAACTGCTTTTCGGTCTGGAAGATTACGGCGTCGGCCTTGTTTACTTTGTCGATGCGCTCTTTCTCTTTGGCATCGGCTGCCGCATTGGCTGCCGCCTCGTCTTTCATACGCTTGATTTCCTCATCGCTCAAGCCGCTTGATGCCTCGATGCGGATGCTCTGCTCCTTGCCTGTGGCTTTATCTTTTGCCGACACGTTGAGGATGCCGTTTGCATCGATTTCGAATGTAACCTCGATCTGAGGGATTCCACGCGGTGCCGGTGCGATTCCATCAAGATGGAAACGTCCGAGCGATTTGTCGTCGCGCGCCATTGGACGCTCGCCCTGGAGCACGTTGATTTCGACTGACGGCTGGTTGTCGGCTGCCGTTGAGAACGTCTCGCTCTTGCGCGTTGGTATCGTTGTGTTGGCTTCGATAAGTTTTGTCATCACGCCACCGAGAGTCTCGATGCCGACCGACAATGGAACGACGTCAAGCAGAAGCACGTCTTTCACGTCGCCGCTGAGCACACCGCCCTGGATTGCAGCACCTACGGCTACCACCTCGTCAGGGTTAACGCCCTTCGACGGAGCTTTGCCGAAGAATTTCTGTACGATTTCCTGTACGGCAGGGATACGGGTCGAACCGCCCACGAGAATCACGTCGTCGATGTCTGATGCAGTCAGTCCGGCATCCTTCAACGCCTGCTGGCAAGGAACTACGGTTGCCTGGATAAGGCTGTCGCAAAGCTGCTCGAATTTAGCGCGGGTAAGCGTTTTTACCAAGTGTTTAGGCACACCGTTTACCGGCATGATATACGGCAGGTTGATTTCTGTCGACGTAGAGCTTGAAAGCTCGATTTTTGCTTTTTCAGCAGCCTCTTTCAAGCGCTGAAGAGCCATCGGGTCCTGACGGAGGTCAACACCCTCGTCGTTTTTAAACTCGTCAGCCAGCCAGTCGATAATCTTGTGGTCGAAGTCGTCACCGCCAAGGTGAGTGTCGCCGTTGGTCGATTTCACTTCAAACACACCGTCGCCAAGCTCAAGAATTGAGATATCAAACGTACCGCCACCGAGGTCGAACACCGCAATCTTGCGGTCGCTCTGGCTCTTGTCAAGACCGTAAGCCAACGCTGCGGCTGTAGGCTCGTTCACGATACGGCGAACGTTCAAGCCTGCAATTTCGCCGGCTTCCTTAGTTGCCTGACGCTGAGAGTCGTTGAAGTATGCCGGAACGGTGATTACGGCGTCGGTCACTGTCTGTCCGAGATAGTCTTCTGCCGTCTTCTTCATTTTCTGAAGAATCATAGCCGAAATTTCTTGCGGAGTGTACTGGCGACCGTCGATGTCGACACGCGGAGTGTTGTTGTCGCCTTTGACCACGTTATATGGCACACGTGCGATTTCTTTTTGCACGGCATCGTAGGATTCGCCCATAAAACGTTTGATGGAGAACACCGTACGAGTCGGATTGGTGATTGCCTGACGCTTTGCAGGGTCACCTACTTTTCTTTCGCCACCATCGACGAAAGCAACAATTGAAGGCGTTGTGTTGCGGCCTTCGCTGTTAGGAATTACCACAGGGTCTTTACCCTCGAGAACTGCCACGCAGGAGTTCGTAGTACCTAAGTCTATACCAATGATTTTACCCATGATTCTATATTTTTATTTGTTATTATTCAAGTTTTCTCTGCCGTGCCCTTGCGGGACGCGGCACACTCGGATAAACAAATCGCGTGCCAAACTCCGGCTGCGCGAATCCGACAGCCGCCGATGCTGACATTACGTCAGTCTGTTACTGACATTTTGCGCTAAAACTCTTCAATTAACCATATTTTTACAAATAAAAAAGTTGTTCTTGATATTTTTTCGTACTTTTGCGAACAGGTAATCTTTTTTAGAGAACTTTTAAAATTTAAATATTATGAATATCTCTCACATCGAACATCTCGGAATCGCTGTCAAGAGCCTTGACGAAGCCATTCCTTATTATGAAAACATTCTCGGAATGAAGTGCTACTCTATCGAAGAAGTTGCCGACCAGAAAGTAAAGACTGCGTTCTTCAAGGTTGGACAAACAAAACTCGAGCTCCTCGAGCCGACTTCTGACGAGAGCCCTATCGCCAAATTCATCGAGAAGCGCGGCGAAGGCATCCATCACCTCGCATTTGCCGTTGAAGACGGTGTTGCCAACGCTTTGGCTGAAATGGAAGGCAAAGGCGTGCGCCTCATCGACAAAGCTCCTCGCAAAGGTGCCGAAGGTCTGAACATCGCGTTCATCCACCCGAAGTCGACACACGGCGTTCTTACTGAATTCTGCGAGAAACCTGAATAAGCAAACACTTAAACTATTAAGCATTTTAATATGAGCAATCAACTTGAAAAAGTGCAGGAGCTTATCGCCTTGCGCGAGAAAGCACGCCTTGGCGGCGGCGAGAAAGCCATTGCCAAGCAGCACGAAAGAGGTAAATACACCGCACGTGAGCGTATCGCCCAACTGCTTGACGAAGGCAGCTTCGAGGAATTGGATATGTTCGTGCAGCACCGTTGCACCAACTTCGGACAAGACAAGAAACATTATCTCGGCGACGGCGTCGTTACCGGCTACGGTACAATCGACGGCCGTCTCGTTTATGTTTTCGCACAGGACTTCACCGTTTGGGGCGGCTCGCTGTCGGAAGCCATGGCAATGAAGATTTGCAAAATCATGGATATGGCAATGAAGATGGGCGCTCCGGTCATCGGTTTGAACGACTCGGGAGGCGCACGTATCCAGGAAGGCATCAACGCCCTTGCCGGCTACGCTGAAATCTTCGAGCGCAACATCCTTGCATCAGGTGTAGTGCCTCAAATCTCTGCAATCCTCGGTCCTTGCGCCGGCGGCGCTGTCTACTCTCCGGCTCTTACCGACTTCACAATCATGACAAAGGGCATCTCATACATGTTCCTTACAGGTCCGAAGGTTGTGAAGACAGTGACTGGCGAGGACGTTACTCAAGAACAACTCGGCGGCGCAACAATGCACACCACAAAATCAGGCGTGGCACACTTCGCTACTGAAGACGGAGAAGAGGCATTGAAGCTCATCCGCAAACTCCTCAGCTACATCCCTCAGAACAACCTCGAAGAGGCTCCGCTCGTAAAGTGCACAGACCCGATCGACCGCGTAGAAGACGCTTTGAACGAAATCGTGCCCGACTCTCCAAACAAGGCATACGACATGTATGAGGTCATCGGCGCAATCATCGACAACGGCGAGTTCCTCGAAGTGCAACGCGACTATGCGAAGAACATCATCATCGGTTTCGCCCGCTTCAACGGACAGTCTGTAGGTATCGTTGCCAACCAGCCTAAATTCCTCGCCGGAGTGCTCGACTGCAACGCATCGCGCAAGGCAGCCCGCTTCGTACGCTTCTGCGACGCTTTCAACATTCCTTTGGTTTCTCTTGTCGACGTTCCTGGATTCCTTCCTGGCACAGGCCAAGAATACAACGCCGTAATCCTTCACGGCGCGAAGCTCCTCTACGCCTACGGCGAGGCTACAGTGCCTAAGGTGACTGTGACAATCCGCAAGAGCTACGGCGGAAGCCACATCGTGATGAGCTGTAAGCAACTCCGCGGCGACATGAACTACGCATGGCCATCGGCTGAAATCGCCGTGATGGGTGCGTCGGGTGCTGCCGAAGTGCTTTATATGAAAGAAGCCAAGACTCAAGAAGACCCGAAGGCCTACATCGCAGAGAAGGAAAAAGAGTACACCGACCTCTTCTGCAACCCTTACAACGCAGCGAAATACGGCTATATCGACGATGTAATCGAACCGCGCAACACGCGTTTCCGCATCATCCGCGCTTTGCAGCAACTGGCTACAAAGAAATTGACCAACCCTGCCAAGAAGCACGGCAATATTCCTTTATAATATAGTTACGTGTATGAATAAAAGATTTTTAACGCTGCTGTTGCTCTGCTCCTTCTGCGTTGCCGGCTTGTTTGCCCAAGGACGCAAAGGCGTTTGCATCAACGAAGTGATGGTGCAGAACGACAGCAACTATGTAGACGACTACGGTATGCGCCACGCGTGGGTTGAGCTGTTCAACTCCACGTTTGGTTCGGTCAACATCTCAAGCATGTTCCTGACCGACGACAAGGCAAACCCGCGTAAATATCCAATCCCACGCATGGACGTCAACACCAAGATCTCGCCACGCCAGCACGTGGTGTTCTGGTGCGACAACGAGCCCGACAAAGGCACGTTCCATGTGAATTTCCGTCTGACTCCAGGACAGGACAACACAATCTACCTGTTTGACAGCGACGGCACAACCCTCATCGACGAGGTAACCGTCCCTGCAACACTGCCTGCAGGCGCTTCGTTCGCCCGCAAGGTCGACGGACAAAAGGCTGAAAACGACGCCGAAGCATGGGAAGTGCGCGATGGAAAGAATGGCAAATACATCACTCCGAGCAGCAACAACGTGATTATCGACAAGAACGAGAAAATCGAGAATTTCGAGAAGCACGACAAGACCGGTGTCGGAATGACAGTGATGGCAATGACCATCGTATTCCTTTCGCTGTTGATTCTTAGTTTATGTTTCATTGGACTTGGTTTGTTCCACGCTCAATCTGCACGCCGCAAGAAGCAAGCCGCAACAGGCACTGTCGACGACAGCAAGCCGCTGATGGCAGGTCTCGACTCAGGCGAGGAGATCGCAGCAATCTGCATGGCTCTCCACGAGCATCTCAACATGCACGACAAAGAGGATTTCGTGCTCACCATCAACAAGGTGAAACGCGCATATTCTCCATGGAACTCAAAGATTTATTCTCTCCGCGAGCTTCCTCACAAATAATCCAAATCCACTTTAAATCATTGAATTTATTATGAAAGAATATAAATATAAAATCAACGGACAAGAATACAAAGTTGCCGTAGGCGACATTGAGAACAACATCGCTGAAGTTTCGGTCAACGGAACGACATACAAGGTGGAACTCGAACAGGCTGCCGCTCCGGCTCCTGTTGTGAAGAGCGTTAAACCTGCAGCCGCTCCACGCACCGAGGCTGGCACAAAAGTCGTTGCCAAACCGGCGGCTGCCGGTGGCGCCGGCGCAGTGAAAGCTCCGCTCCCAGGTGTAATCCTCGACCTTAAGGTCAACGTTGGAGACACTGTTGCCGCAGGCGACACTGTTGTTATCCTCGAAGCAATGAAAATGGAAAACAACATCCACGCCGACAAGGGTGGTGTTGTAAAATCCATCTGTGTAAACAAGGGCGACTCTGTGCTCGAAGGCGCAGACCTGCTCATAATCGAATAATCGTATGGATTTAGTTAGTTTCTTAGGTCAAAACTTTCAGCGCTTCTGGGAATACACAGGCTTTGCCAACGCAACGCCTGAGCATTTCGTGATGCTCGCTGTCGGCTTGCTGTTCATTTGGCTTGCCATAAAGAAGAATTTCGAGCCGTTGCTGCTGGTGCCGATTGGATTCGGTATCCTCGTGGGCAACATCCCTTTCAAGTTGGACGCCGGCCTTGAGGTGGGCATCTACGAGCAAGGTTCGGTGCTCAACATTCTCTACGACGGTGTGAGCGCCGGATGGTATCCTCCACTGATTTTCTTGGGAATCGGTGCGATGACCGACTTCTCGGCACTTATCGCCAACCCTAAATTGATGCTCATCGGAGCTGCCGCACAGTTCGGCATCTTCGGCGCGTATATCGTTGCCATGGCCATCGGTTTCGCACCCGACCAGGCTGGTGCCATCGCCATCATCGGCGGCGCCGACGGTCCTACGGCAATCTTCCTGTCGTCGAAACTTGCGCCAAACTTGATGGGAGCAATCGCCGTGTCGGCATACTCCTATATGGCCCTCGTGCCGCTGATCCAGCCACCGATCATGCGCCTGCTCACCACAAAGAAAGAGCGCGTAATCAAGATGAAACCGGCACGCGCCGTGTCGCAGAACGAGAAAATCATGTTCCCTATCGTAGGCTTGCTTCTCACCTGCTTCGTTGTGCCGTCGGCCCTTCCGTTGCTCGGCATGCTCTTCTTCGGCAACCTGCTCCGTGAGAGCGGCGTGACAACACGCCTTGCCAAAACCGCAAGCAACGCCCTCAACGACATCATCGTGATGCTGCTCGGTCTTACTGTCGGCGCGTCGACACAGGCTTCTGAATTCTTGACTTTCGACACACTGAAGATTTTCTTCCTCGGTGCAATGGCGTTTATCATCGCCTCAATGTCGGGTGTGCTCTTCGTCAAGGTGTTCAACCTGTTCCTGCCGAAAGGCAAGAAAATCAATCCGCTCATCGGCAACGCAGGCGTTTCTGCCGTTCCGATGTCGGCACGTATCTCAAACAACATCGGTTTGGAATACGACTCAAGCAACTATCTGCTCATGCACGCCATGGGTCCGAACGTTGCCGGAGTGATTGGTTCTGCCGTAGCTGCCGGTGCATTGCTCGGCTTCCTCGGATAATAGATTTCACCAATCTGAAAATATCCACAAGAGTGCTGGACTCACGTCCGGCACTCTTTTTTTGCATACACAGCGACCGCTGATGACTATTTATGCACGCGCGCACCGCAAGCAAACCAATGCACAAATCTAATATATATGAGCAGTATTGACATTTTTCCTACTTTTCCTAAATTTTATCGCAATTTTACTTGCAATATGTAATATAGAGTATTATTTTTGCAGTGAATATATTTTCAACAACAGTTCACATTTATGAACATAGGACAAACAGACATTCACAATTCATCAGGCAATTCTCACATTCTTCAAGGCTGCCACCCTTAACACCGCCCGTTTCCAAGAAACGGACAGGAAACAAGATTCCGGACAACAAACCAAACTAAATAATTTACCAACTTTATCAACAAATGCTTATGAGAAAATTCATTTTCTTTCTGACCCTATTGGGAACCGCCTTAGGATTATCTGCGGCAGAGGTTCCCGATGCCGTCAGAGTGACACCCGTCACAGGCGAACCCATCGTGTTCATGTTCTCCGCCAACCCGGAAATCACCTACACGGCGACAGGAGCTACAATCTCCACAACAAACCAAGATCCGGTGACATTCGATTTCGAAGCCATCGAATTTATCGATTTCGTAAAATATGGCTCTGTCAACGAAATTGCAGGCACACCAGTGTCGATGCGCGTCACCCATGACGCCATCGTGATTGAAAACGCTGGAGAAGGAAGCATGCTCTCCATCTACACCCTTGACGGGCGTTGCGTGGTCAACACCACAATCCACGACAGCTACAGCGTTGAGCGCTCACTGCTCGCTAAAGGCGCCTACATCATCAAAATCAACAAAACAACATTCAAAATCTTATTGTAACAAGCTATGAACAAATTTTTATACTCTATACTCATCGCCGCTGCAGGATTCGGCACTCTCAACGCCCAACAGAAAGTGATGAAAATCGAATACAAGGACGGCACCACTGAAATGAAAAACGTGACCGACGTGTCAAAAATCTCATTTGTCAGCGAAGGACAGGTAGACCCAAGCGAAAAGATGGTCGACCTCGGATTGTCGGTGAAATGGGCGTCATACAACGTCGGCGCGGCAAACCCTTGGGAAGGAGGCAATTTCTATGCATACGGCGAGATTGAGCCAAAAACAGAATACACACTTGAAAACTATCAATGGTATTGCGACAACGACGGCGAAGATCACGACCAATGGGAAGAGTACTACAAACTGGGCGCAACAATCACCGGGACAAACTACGACGTGGCACACGTGAAATGGGGCGGACAGTGGCGTATACCTACCCGCGATGAATGGCGCGAACTCATAAACAACTGCGACTTCACTTGGACTGGCATGGAAGGCGTGACCGGCGCGCTCATCACATCGCGCATCAACGGAAACAGCATTTTCCTGCCTGCCGTCGGAAATATGGTCGGCGCTGAGCACACCCACGACCAACTGGGTTGCTTCTACTGGACTTCCACTGAATACGAGCAGGCTGACATCACTCAAGAATGCCGCAACTACCGCGCGAACATCGACGCGAGCAACCGTTCTGCCGAAGGCTACGACTACCCCGACGTTGGATTCTCAATCCGTCCGGTATACGGTCCTGTGCCTGAGCCCGCTTTGCCATCCTACACCGCTCCGACCGAAATGGTCGACCTCGGTCTGTCAGTGAAATGGGCACCATTCAACATCGGAGCTCAAGGTGCATCAGAAACCGGCGACTACATCTGCTGGGGTGAAATCACCGAAAAACAGTACAGCCACGTTTACAACTACAAATGGTATGACCCTATCACAAACGACTATGTGGAAATCGGCGACCAAATTTCAGGAACTGAATATGACCCAGCCAACGTGCTCTGGGGCAACGGATGGCGTCTGCCTACCGAAGCCGAAATAAAGGAACTCATTGAAAAATGCACTTGGACTGCTGAACAATACGGATACACGGTAACAGGTCCTAACGGAAACAGCATCTTCCTTCCGGCATGCGGCATGCAAGGCTACAAAGGCGCTCCGCGCGGCAATGTACAGCCGGGCTACTACATGACAGGCAACGCCGATGTGCGGACCAATTATCAGGGTCAGAAAATGACCAGCAACGCCGCCACATTGCGCTTCTCCCGCGGAGCTTTCAACAAGTTCAACAAGCCTGAGGCTTCATTCTTCTCGAAGGCCGGCGGCATACAGGTACGCCCTGTTCATCAATAGGCATTGACTTAATGCAGGATTATCATCAGTCCTGCTCCAAAACTTGTGGGGGACTGCATTACTGAATGCGTCCCCCTCTTTTATTACTCAATGAATTAAGATTATGAAACATCTATACTTGTCAATTTTTGCCTCTGTATTGGCGATTTCCTTAAACACAAAAACCCAAGAGACAGAGGCGCTGCTCGACGATAGAAAGATTTCTTGAATGTTTTGGCAAATCTTCAAGAAAAAAATCATAACTTTGCAGTCTCATTACGGAATTTTAAAATTTCACTAAAAATATATGATTAACGCTCAAGACATTAAGAACGGAACTTGTATCCGTATGGACAACAAGTTGTATTTCTGCATCGAATTTCTTCACGTAAAACCAGGCAAAGGCAACACTTTCATGCGCACTAAGCTGAAAGACGTTGTTAATGGTTACGTTATCGAACGCCGCTTCAACATCGGCGAGAAACTTGAAGACGTACGCGTGGAGCGTCGCCCTTATCAGTTCCTCTACCAAGAGGCTGGCGACTACATCTTTATGAACCAGGAAACTTACGACCAAATTCCCATCCACAAGGATTTGATCACCGGCGTTGACTTCATGAAGGAAGGCGATGTTGTTGAAGTTGTAAGCGACGCTTCTACTGAAACCGTACTTTTCGCTGAAATGCCTATCAAGACTCAGTTGAAGATCACCTACACTGAGCCGGGACTCAAAGGCGACACTGCCACAAACACTCTTAAGCCTGCAACCGTTGAGACTGGCGCAACTGTACGCGTTCCGTTGTTTATCAACGAAGGCGAGACTATCGAGGTCGACACTCGCGAAGGCTCTTACGTTGGCCGTGTGAAAGCATAGTCACAACTACACAGATCCATAAAGCGCAGAATCTTAAAGATTTTGCGCTTTTTTTTACACCTTTTCTTTTTTTTGCGCTATCTTTGCAAAAGATAGTGCAAATCGAGAGAAGAACATTCAAGCTTGCTTGAAAATGTTATTCCGAGATGCAGCCTATTTTATGAAAAGACAGGTTGCTATAGGCAATTTGTGAACAAGCTCACATTGCGCTCATTTGCGCCATTGTTGCTCTTATTCAACCGAAAAACGGGATTTTAGATACGGACTTCTCATACAGAAATGAAACGACTGAGTTTACTTATTTTGTTCGCGGTGCTGCTTGCGTTGCCTGCCTTGTCGCAGCAAATCAGCGTGGAAAGTTTCACACCGCTTGAAAACGACCTGACAGCCAACACTGCCGGCACAATGAAAAAAGACCAGAACGGAAAAACCTGTGCCTTGATAAAAGTGGTGACCTCCGAAAAAGGCTTCAATTTCGACGTAGGAATACTCGGTGTCGTTGCTACAGAACAGAAAGTGGGAGAAATTTGGGTATACGTCCCTGAAAAGATAAGGTTCATTACGATTGCGCATCCACAATTGGGCGTTCTCCGCAATTATCCTATCCCTCAGCAAGTTGAAAGCGCACGCACATACGAGCTGAGGCTTGTCACCGGCAAGGTGCACACCGTAATCGAGGAGGCACAGACCGACCAGTTTGTCGTGTTCCACATTTCACCAGCCGACGCCATACTCGAATTTGACGGGCAACCGCTGCTGCTCGATGCCGAAGGCTCTGCATCATGCTTCAAGCCATTCGGAAAATACCAGTATCGCATCGAGCGCAAAGACTACCACACCGAGGTGGGTTCGGTGACGGTGACGGCAGAGAAAGCATCCGTCAACGTGAATATGCGACCGATGTTCGGATGGCTGGAAGTAAACAGCGCCAACGCCGGCTCCGACGCCAGGGTGTTTGTCGACGGCTCCGACCATGGCACATTGCCGCTGCACATGCTGCAACTGAGCAGCGGCAAGCACTTGCTGAAAATCATAAAGCCGCTTTACCATATTTTCCAACAGTCGGTAACCATCGCCGACAACGACACTCTGCGCGTCAACGCAGCTCTGAAAAGCGACTTCCGAAACTACACCGTCACCGGCGATGCCGACGCCGACATCTATATCAATCAAGAATACAAAGGTCACGGTTCGTGGAGCGGTCCGCTGGCATCGGGCACCTACCGCGTCGAGCTGCGCAAGCCGAGCCACCGCACGACTATCCGGTCCATAACAATCAATGCCGACGACCTTTCGGCAAACGACATCATCTCGCTGCCCGCTCCAACGCCAATCTACGGTTCTCTGAAAGTGACATCGTCGCCAATGGAAGCCACCGTTGCAATCGACGGCAAGGTGATGGGCAAAACACCTTTGTTCATCAAGGAAGTTCTAATAGGCTCACACAGCGTGACGCTGAGCAAGGTCGGCTACAAGACCGAAACTGCAACCGCCGACATCGACGAGCGCAAGACGTCGGAGCTTAACATCGTGCTCAGCAACGCCATCCGTGTGAAGTTCACGTCAAATGTGACATCAGTAGTGAACATCGACGGAAAATACATCGGACTGACTCCCTGCGACGCTTTGCTCACATGCACCAAACATGAAATCAGTATGAGCGCCGACAGATATCAGAACCGCACGGAAACCATAGACATATCCGAAGGCTCAAGCCTTATCAGCTGGCAACTAAAGCCCAACTTCAAGAAGGTTACCATCTCATGCAACCAAAACGCTAATTTTTATATCGACGGCAAAATAGCGGGCAGCGGATATTCCATTTCCCGCGACATCGACTACGGTGAGCATTCCATTTCCGCATACTATGAGGGCAAGTCAAAAGAAACGACTATCACTGTAGCGGAAGGCAACGAAAGCTCCGTGGATTTCTCTTTCCGTAAGAAGCGTTACCATGAGAACTATGTCTCCAACGACGCTTTCTATATGGGAGCCATCTATCAATGTCTTAATTTTCAAGGCGCAGGAGCGATAATGGGCTTTTTTGCCGGAAAATTCAATATGGAAGTCAGTTTCATCGCCGGCAATGAATCAAAGGAGGTCGATTGGTACACATCGACAAATTCTCTTGCCCACACCTCCGACTTCAAGAACTGGCGTATAAACGGCAGAATAGGATGGGGACTCAGATGCGGCAATGTGGTGCGCATCACGCCTCAAATAGGAGCCGCTGTGCTGGCTCTTCAGGACAGGTCGAAAATCGACGACGAGACAGCACCGTCGGCATGTTCGTTTACCGGATCTGTGCAGTTTGCCCTTGTTTATAAGAAACTGTGTCTGACCGTAACTCCGGAATACTACGTTCCCGTGGCTAAATCCGACGGAATGAAGGGACTTGTAAAAGTGTCTGACGCATACGACAAGGCATTAAAAGGCTTTGACCTTCAAGTCGGGATTTCTTTAATCTTCTAATCGCAAAACGACAATGAAAAGACTTATCAGCATAATCCTGTCGGTTGCAGTCGTTTCTGTCTTTACCGCCTGCAAAGACGACTACGACGGATGGCTTCCCGACAATCCTGACAAACCGCACATCACAGAGACAATCTCAACGAAAAAGGCATCGACAACGACTTCAACTTCCGGACAGATTGATTTCTATATCGGTGACACAAGATTCAATTCCATCTACACTTATCTAAGATATTGACAACAATGAAACGTTTGCTGACATTCATAATAGCCGCAATCATATTCTTCCACTGCGGAGCGCAAAGTTGGGAAGAAATCAAGAGCAGCCGGCAATACATCTACGGCGAGGGCTGGGGATCAAGCGATGCCGAGGCCGACAAGAACGCGCTTGCCGACCTTATAAGCAAGATTTCCGTGCAGGTGCAAAGCTCGTTCACGCTGACGGAAGATGAGCTGAGCCACAACGGGCAGGTGGACGGCGAGACTTATGCCCGGTCGAAGGTGCAGACCTACTCACAAGCCACGCTCACCAACACTGAGAAAATCGTGATTGAATACGAGCCTGACGCACATGTGGGACGCTACATCCTGAAATCGGAAATTTCACGCATCTTCGAGGCGCGCCGACGACGCATCGACGAGATGCTCGGACTTGCGGAGACTGCTGAAAAAAATGCAAAAATCGACGATGCGCTGCGCTATTACTATTGGGCGTATGCCATGCTGAAAACGCTGCAGCATCCGAATGAGGTCAGGGACTCGAACAACCATCTGCTGTCAACTTGGATTCCAGCTCAGATGAACGACATCTTTGACGGCATAAAGGTGAGACCGATGCGCAAGACGTCGGACAACGTGCTTGAGGTAGCGGTGACATACAAAGACAAGCCTGTGGCAAGCTACGACTACACATATTTCGACGGACAGAACTGGAGCAATATCTACAGCGCCAAAGACGGACGCGGCGTAATTGAGCTAAACCCTGGCGCAATAACCGACAATCTTAGACTGAAAAGCGAATATGAATATCGTGGGGAGGCTCACATCGACAGCGAAATCGATGCGGTGATGTCGACCGTAAGAGGTCAGGCGTTCCGCAAATCATACATCAATGTCAGCGGCGACACCCCTTCAGTCGCTGCTACCCGTGAGGCAGAGGCGGCTATTGAGACCGCTCCTGTGACCAACGCCATTGAGTATTTATCAAACGACACAGAATACCGCAAAACAATCGGCAAGGTGCTTGCCGCAATAACAACCAAGGACTATGCGGCTGCTGAAAAATATTTCACGCCGCAGGGCGCCGAAATGTTCCGCAGCCTGATTAACTACGGACGTGCCCGAGTGCTCGACACCTCAGGACTGACGTTCTATCAGAACGGAGACCGCGTGGTGTGCCGCAATGCGAAAATGTCGTTTTCGTTCCGCAACGGCTTGCGCAAATCGTTTGTCGAGGACGTGGTGTTTACGTTCGACTCGAAAAAACGCATCGACTACATTGCTTTCGGTCTTGGCGAAAAGGCTGAACACGACATCCTCAACAACGACGAATGGAATGAAGCCACACGAAAGGCTTTGATGAACTTCCTTGAGAACTATAAAACTGCATTCGCACTGAAAAGAATCGACTATCTGCGAAACGTGTTCGACGACAATGCCGTGATTATTTCCGGGTGCGTAATCACCCCTGGAGGAAACCGCTTTGCCGACAGCAACTCGCATTATGCCCAAAATCAGTATGTGCGCTACACGCGGGAGGGCAAGAACGAGTATATAGCACGCATGGCGCGCAGTTTTGCAAGCAAGGAGTTTATCAACATTCGCTTCTCCGACAACTCGGTCAAGAAACTCGGCAAGGGCATGGAGTCGTACGCAATCCAGATAAAACAGGACTATTACTCGTCAAACTATGGCGACACTGGCTACCTGTTTCTCTATGTGGACATAAACGACCCCGAAAATCCTATCATAAAGGTGCGCACATGGCAGCCTAAACCCGACCCGAAATTCAAGCTGATTGATGCCGGATATTTTTAAACCAACGATTTTTTTACTAACCAATAAATAAATGCATTATGAAAAAACTCATCGCATTGTGCCTCGTGCTGATTCTTGCGGCACCGGCTTTAACTACAAACGCAGAGAGCAGTCTGCAAAAGGAACTGAACAAAGAACTTGTAAAGCAACTGAAAAAGAACTATAAGAAAAAGAAAAAAGAATTGGAGAAGGACAGATGGAAAATCTACGGTTCTTCAAAAACTCTTGAGGTTGCATTGCTTGAACACTACACAAAACTGTACAACGACGGCGAAGTGGCTGAGGAAATAATCGGTACTGCCGACAATTTCAAATCAAACAACGTCGGACGCCGTCAGGCTGTGACCAACGCCCAAGTGGCTTACGCCCAGAGAGCCGGCGCTCAAGTGAAGGCCCGCATCGTGGAGGACATCGCGGCAAACTCTGCCGACATCAACGCTGAATTCGAGCATTTCTATGCCGCCTACGAGGCTCAGGTGCAGAAAGAAATCGGCGCTGAGCTCCAAGAGAGTTTCACCATCGTGCGCCCGCACACAAAAAGCAAGAAATGCAACACATACGACATGCAGGTTTTCTTCATCATCAGCGAGGACGCTGCCACACGCGCCCGTGTTCGCGCCTACGAAAACGCGCTGAAGGAGTCGGAGGCGGCACAACGCTATGCCGACCGCGTGTCGCAATTCATTCAGGAAGGCATCTCTCCTTCTGCCCCTCAGAACTAATCCTCTATAGATGAAACGTTTGCTCATATTCGTCATTGTCATGGGGGCGGCATTCCATTGCCACGCTCAGGATAATGACGATTTTGAATCATTCCGCAGCGGTCTGATGGACGGATTCCAGTCGTTCAGGCAGGAGGTGCTGACTGGATACACTGATTTCCTGCGAACCGCATGGGAGGATTTCAACGTGTTCCGCAGCGAAAGCCGCGACAGCAAGCCGAAGCCACGCACTGCCCCCACTGTCGACTCGCCGTCTCCACAGCCAACGACACCGGAACCGCAGGCAAATCATCCGACACCGGCAGCCACTCCGCCCGCTCCCGGCCCTGCGCCTGCCGTACACAACAACATTACGCTTGATTTCTACGGCACACGGCTTATGCTGCCGGCACTGAAAGTGGCTGCGCTCCGCTCTTCCGACAACAATGGCGTCGCCGATTTCTGGCAGGCTCTCGACAGTCAGGGTCTTGGCTCCAAGACTGGCAATGTCCTGAAAGAAATTGCCGAACGCCATCGCTTCAACGACTGGATGATGCTGAAACTTGTGGAAACCTACGTGGCAAACCAACTGTCGACGGCATCTGCCGACACGCGTATCGCCATGCGCCAATATCTGCTATGCCACACAGGCTACGATGTGCGCGTGGCTCAAAACAACGGATGTCTGGCCTTGCTTGTGCCATATTCCACCACCATCTACAGCAGCAGTTACATTGATGTTGACGGGAAGCGGTTCACGTTGGTTTTCGACGCAAAGTCGGGACGCACCACAGCCTGCGGAAGCGTGCGCACCTACCGTCTGCCGGGCGAGCGCAACGCGGGAGGTCTAATAGACCCCGTGTTCCGACAAGCCCCAAGGGTAACGGAGTCGATGGTTTCTGTAAAACTAACCGACAAAAAGACGTCTGTGGCGTGCAATGTCAACGCAAACCTCGCCAAACTTCTTTACGACTATCCACAGATTCCGCTGATTGAATATTCCCGCTCATCGCTGCAGCCGTCGTTCCGCAAGGAGCTGACATCGCAGTTACGGCAGACAACAGCCGGGATGACTCCGGAAGCGGCTGTAGGCACCCTGCTGAACCTCGTGCAGCACGCTTTCAAATATGCCACCGACCAAGAGCAGTTCGGATTTGAGAAGCCCCTCTTCCCCGAAGAGTCAGCAATCTACGGCATCAACGACTGCGAAGACCGCGCGTTGCTGTTCAGCATGCTCATAAGGCAAGTGACGGGGCTCGACTGCCTGCTCGTCGAGTATCCCGGGCATGTGGCGTGCGCCGTGCGCCTGCCTGAATATCAAGGCAACGGCACCTGCTACTCGTTTGAAGGCCACCGCTACGTTTTGGCCGACCCTACATTTGTCGGTGCAAAAATCGGGATGTGCATGCCCGCCTACCGCGGCTCTCATCCCAAACTTTCAAAACTTGACTGATGCCCTGCAGCATACCCCACAAAAAAAGGTCGCGTCCCACACAAGAGACGCGACCTTTTTTTTATTTCTTTTGCAATTATCTAATTATACGGCATAACCGCTATCAAATCGGCAAACTTCTCTGCCGCATCCTGCATAGGCTTTGAAAGCATCGTCTTAAGGATAGGATTCAAATCAATTTTCACCTCCACATGCGCATTGGTGGTTTCAGGAGCGCCGCCGTCGGCCAAACACACATCAATGGAAAGAGGGAAAGGCGAACTTACCGTTTCCAGATGCACCTTCTCGTTCTCAACACCATTGGCGATTCTGAATGAAACATCACCCACCGGTTTTGCCTCCAATGTTATCACATCGCCGTCAATGCGGATGTTGCCCACCTGCTGCTTCAAATCGTCGGGTACATTGTCTGCAATCCCCTTGAAACTCTCAGGGTTGTTGAGACGTGAATAAATCAAGTCACGACCCGCCGACACGATTCTTTCAGAACTCTTGAATGTAGCCATAGGATTGTTTTATTCGTCGATAGTTGCTGTAGGCGTCCAGTTTTCAGGATCCTGTCGCCACAATTTCAATGTCTCGAGATCTGCCTCCTTGATATAGTTGATTTTCAATGCTGCGTCGAGCATCGCGGTATAGTTGCCGAGAGTAAGCAGTTTGACACCGGCTTTCTTGAAATTCTCTTCTGCCAACGGGAATTGATATGTAAAGATGGCAAGCATGCCGACAACCTCCGCGCCAGCGTTGCGCACTGCCTCTACGGCTTTCAAGCTGCTGCCGCCTGTTGAAACAAGATCCTCGATAACCACCACCTTCTGTCCAGGCTTAAGGTTGCCTTCGATAAGGTTCTCCAAGCCATGGTCTTTTGGTGACGAGCGCACATAAATGTAAGGCTTGCCAAGAGTATCGGCCACGAGAGCTCCGAGAGCGATGGCACCGGTTGCAACACCTGCCACAACTTCCGCATCAGGAAAATTCTCGATAATCAATCGGCTCATTTCCACTTTCAAGAAACTGCGGGTTTCTGGATATGACAAGGTCTTGCGGTTATCGGTGTAAATCGGCGAGTTCCATCCCGACGACCAAGTAAACGGATTATCTGGTTGTAGTTTGATTGCGCTGATTTTCAGCAATTTCTCTGCTAAGATACTTTCCAATTTTTTCATAAGGCAATAAATAGTTATGCTATTAAGACAAGATAGATTCCACATCCACCCTATTTTGTGTGCAAAGATAGTGCAAGGCGAGCGAAAAAGAAAGGAACTTGTTCATTTTCTTTTTCCAAGCCGCAGCCTATATTATCAAAAGATAGTGCAAGGCGAGCGAAAAACCGAGCAAACCGAGCCGCAGCCTATATTATCTCACTTTAGAAATTTCCGGAAAATCAAGAATTTCTCCAAACGCTATTATTCCTTGCGTTCAGGCACCACCACATCATCGACCACTGCGTCGGGTTTCGGCTGCGACACCTCTTTCTTTGGCTTGTCGCGATGGAGCGGCAACGTGTATGCCACCGACAAACTTACGTTCAAATGATTGTCGCGCACGCCGTAGCCTGGGATATAGTACGGCCGCGAATTGGGCGAATCCTTGACGGAAAACGGGAAATTGTAGCGCACCGACCATCCCATTGAGAAATTTTTAAACAGTTCAACCTGAATGCCTACCACTGCCTCGCCCCAGAACGCAGAGCTGCTTTGCCCGCGCAAGTCAAACGTCGACGGATCCTTGCCCCAATAGCCATTGTCGACAGTGATGCCGGTAACGTCATAGTTAAACTTTGACGCAGCAAAGCGCACACCGGCATACAGCTGATATTTAGAGTCTTTAGCATAAAGGAAATTGTAGTTCATTCCGATTTTGCCATACAAAGCAAGTTTACTCTTATATGTAAAATTACCGTCCTCAGGAGAGCAGTCGGCTTGTCCGAAACCCACTTCCGCCACCGGGATATAGCGGTTTCTGATATTCACTGCCGCCCACACGTCGCCATCGCCATAGTCCTGACCGAGCGCACGCATTAGAGGCCCCCAAAAGTTGACACCAAGCGTGACTCCCATCAGCGTCGGGCGATATACGCGTTTCGACGCACGCTCGATTGAATCGCGGCGCAACGAGTCGAGCGTCAACGAGTCGGTGCGCAGGAATTTCAGCTTCTCCTGGCGCCGTATCTCCTTCAGCTCCTCCTTCGTCACAGGCTTCAGCTCGTCGGTCGACGCCACCGGAGTCACCTTGCGTTGAGCCACTGCCACAACAAGCGTCAGCAGCAGCACCGCAATCACAGCCAGCCGCCTCATTGTGCGCCGGCCTCCCCTGTCCGGAAGAATATCTTGATATTTTCAGTGTTGGTGTTGTCTATACGCCGCTGCGGCACTTGGATGGAATCAATCAGATTGTGCGACACGCTGTAGTCCGTGACGTCAAACACATAAAACGCACCACAGTCCTTGGAGTAGAAAAACGGCACACGGTCGTAGCTGACCGTCACCGTGTCGGTTATGCCCTCCAAATCCTGCTGGTTATACTGAATCACAAAGCGCGAGCAATCAGCGTCGACATCAAACGGCAGATAGACCTGCTTGGTCGACGACTGGTTGCGGATAATCGCCGAATCGCCAGGAGACCCGATGCCATAGACCGTCAGCGAGTCAACCGCAATCGAACGCTTCGTCTGCGATGAATAAAACCCTGCCAACGGAAGGCTTGAAGAATTCTCCTCACAGCCGTTGTTGCTGCACGACGCCATCCACAAAATCACACCTATCGACAACGCCAGCAATATGTTGCGCAAAGCCGTCATACCCACGTCAAATCTCCTCACGGATTTGATAACTGTTGCGACCCTCGGCATTGCGGGCAATCAGCTCACCGATAAATCCGGCAAGGAAAAACTGCGAGCCCATAAGCATCATCGTCAGAGCGATGTAGAAATACGGAGAGTCGGTAACCAGACGGTAAGGCATGCCATTATACATGGCACACAGCTTCATCGCGCCAACCACTATGGCCGACACAAAACCGATAAGAAACATTATTGAGCCGAGAAATCCGAAAATATGCATCGGCTTGCCGCCAAACTTCGAGATAAACCACAGACTCAGCAAGTCGAGATAACCGTTGACAAAACGGTTCAAGCCAAACTTCGTAGTGCCATATTTGCGGGCCTGATGGTGCACAACCTTCTCGCCGATACGTGCAAAACCCGCATTTTTGGCAAGATAAGGGATATAGCGGTGCATCTCCCCATAAACCTCGATGTTTTTAACCACATCCTTGCGATAAGCCTTCAGACCGCAGTTGAAATCATGCAGATTCTTGATGCCGCTCACCTTACGCGCCGTGGCATTGAAAAGCTTTGTAGGAATCGTCTTCGACAGCGGGTCGTAGCGCTTCTGCTTCCATCCCGACACAAGGTCGTAGCCATCCTCCATAATCATCCGATAAAGTTCCGGAATCTCGTCAGGGCTGTCCTGAAGGTCGGCGTCCATAGTAATCACCACATCGCCCTCGGCGCGTTCGAATCCCACGTTAAGCGCCGGCGACTTGCCATAGTTGCGGCGGAAACAAACACCCTTCACAGCCGCACTCTTGGCCTTCAAGTCGTTGATAACCTTCCACGAAGCGTCGGTCGAGCCATCGTTGACAAAAATAATCTCATACGAGAACCCGTTGGCTTTCATCACGCGTTCAATCCAAGCCTCCAGTTCAGGCAGCGATTCCGCCTCATTATACAGCGGAACTATAACAGATATATCCATAAATTCTTTCTTGTACGTACAGTCTGCAAAATTAGCATTTCCCATCGTAACAAAAAAATCGATTGCCGTTTTTTGAAAGTTTTTTTGATTATAGCCGCCCTCTGTCGATGCATATCGTCATTTTCGCCGGTCAAAGCCGCCCGCCCGACACCTTTTCGCCTCCAAATCCACCGACAAAAAAACAAGCACCCCCGCAAACGTTAAAAACTTCTCCTCAACACCAATTTTCCACTCGTTTTTTTTCTTAATCTTAGTTTATTTACCTACCTTTATGGTCGAATTATAACAATCCTATCAAAAGAAAGTCTATTGGTTTAATCTAACCTCTGAGCAATAACATTGGAAGATAACACCAAACAGCCTCCAACGGCTGACGCTTCATTGTATAATGGGCAACCTACTTACCCAGGTCCATCGTGTCCAAGTGCAAGACTTACCTCTTGTACGCCCTCCATCTCAAAGAACAAAGGTGGGGTGTCGGTAGAGAATGGGCTATACGAAAACAAACAATGGTTTGTTCTGCGAGTTTCATATGGTCGCGTTCTCAAAGCTAAAGAATTTGTAGAAGCTAAAGGCTTGGAATGCTATGTTACTATGCGATATAAAGAGGTAAGGAAGCAAGGAAAGAAGCGAATCATAACAGACCCTCTTCTCTCCTCATTTCTCTTTGTTCATGCTACATATAGCCAAGTCGAAGCATTGTGTCGCAATAATAATGCATCAGTTGGTAGGGCATTGTTTAGTTTCTACTACGACCATACTTCTTACCGAGAAGATGCTCCTGACAAAAATCCACCTCTTACTATTTCTGATTCAGCGATGGACAATTTCATAAGATTGACTTCCATAAAGAATCCTCACATCATTCCTGTTACTTCAGAGAATATCATGTATAAATTAGGTGACGAAGTGGTTGTAACAGAAGGTGAATTCATAGGAATTCACGGAAGAGTGGCAAGAATTGCAGGACAGCAGAGAGTGGTCGTGGAGTTGTTTGAGGGATGCTTGGTAGCTACGGCATATGTGCCAAAAGAGGCGATGAGGAAAGAAAAATCAATAACGCTGCTTGATTAACGCAACAGGTTAAACACTATATAATAATGGAATAAGCAATTCTCCTAACATATAATAAAAAATTACAATCGAAAGATGAAAGAAGAATTCATGAATATGAAAAAGTTATATCATTACACAAAGTTTGATACAGCAATTAAAATATTAGAATCCCATAGTCTAAGATTTGGAAGGTTGCATAACATGAATGACATTCATGAAAATGACAAACTTTCCTATGTTGACTTAACGGGGAATCCTATCAATAGTTTTCCTTACGATGTATTGGATGCAATAGATTGTGAGATGGCAAAATATCGACAGATTAGCCTTACCGCTGATGATGATAAAAAGGGCAAATTGGGGTTCGACCTTCATCAAATGTGGGGGCTTTATGCCGAAAAAGGCAAAGGAGTCTGCCTCGTATTTGACAAGGACATATTATGCAAACAAATTGACGATACTGTTCTGCACAAAACTGTATTATACGATACCTCTGTAGAATCGTTTTATATTGCTAACCCCAATGACTCTCAAAGTATCCAACGCAACATACAAAAGAAAGCCGATAAGTTATTCTTTCATAAACGAAAAGAATGGGAACACGAGCAAGAGTATAGATATATTAAACGCTGTCCAAATCTCAAGAAAGAAGAATATTTGGATTATGGCAAAGCTTTAAAATATATCATCTTGAATTCTACGATTAAAGAAGCAGATGTTAATGAATTTAAGAAGAAGGTTGAGGACTTAAACAAATACGCAGAGAATGTTCCCATATTATTATATGGTAATGGGCTGCTTGAGTATTCCCTTCTTGATATAAATCATACGGAAATAATGTGGAGTTCTTCCAATGGATATGATATTCTCATTCCTGAAGAGAATTGTGAGATAGATATTTGACATTTCAAAAAAAGACATGATATGAGTTCAATATTAAAAATATTAGTAGATATTCAGTGCCTTGTCTATTGCGATTTTGAACAAGTTGGCGAAGCTTTCCCAAATTCCATTTTTAAAATGGAACTGCGAAAGGGTACTTATATAATTGAATTTAAGATAGACGGAATAGTAATCGTATCAAAAGAATATATTATGAAGAGTGACAACGAAGAAGATTTGTTAAGAATCAATTTGTCAATAGCTCTTTCGAAATATAAACGAGAACAAGAGTTTTTGGAAATAGCAAATATAAATGCTGATATCGAATATGAAGATGGAGATTGGTGGATTGTCAATAAAGATAATGGATGCGGAATAAGATTATTATATAATCTTGCAGACCATTCATACAGTAACCGTAATTCCTTTGATATGGTAGGACTGCGATCTGTTAATATTGGGGGTGAAGAAGTTGATTATTATGGATATTCTGCAATTGGGGGTGGTAAATGGGGCTGTATAAACAAACAAGGAGAAATACAAATACCTACTTTATACGATAAAAGCATCTATTTTTACAATGATAAGGTTGCTAATGCGTTTCTTGAAGGAAAAAGTATTCTCATTAACAAATATGGAGAACAATTGTATGACGATTTGTATGATTCACTAAAAGGAGATTTCTTGCAGAATCAAATAGTCTGCAAGAATGGAAAATATGGAGTAATAGATACGAATGGTATGTATATTATCCCCGCTATCTATGACAATTTGGACAGGTTAGATAGAGACGACATTCGGTTTATTATTATGGTAAACAATAAATACGGTATCGCTGACCACAATAATAATCTATTGCTTCCGTGCATATACGATACTATTGTAAGTAATAAATATGTTATTAGTGTCTGTTCAAATAATAAATGGGGTGTATTCGATCATAATTTGAAATCCATTGTTTCAACAGAGTATGAAATTCTTGTCAAGGATGACAATTGTAATGATAAAAGGCCTATATTAGTAAGTAAAAACGGCTATTATGGAATTTTAAATATCAATATTTCGAAACCAAATGACATATGTTCCTGGAATGGTGAATTGAATTATATTTCAGAGATTGTTCCATGTGTTTATAATGCTTTATATAACGAGTATGGAAAGGAAATAGAACCACATGAAGAAAATGTATATAACTTAGATAGACTTTTCTTTGTGAATAAGGATAAAGAAACACTGCATTGCTATAAATATAAACTGCAAAAACACGAAGAACTAAATCGCCTGCCCACATATACAGCAATCTGTGTAAAACAATTCTCTTGTGAAAATTTTGGATTAGTGTATGGAGAACCTTATCAAGAATATCTTTTTTATACGAATAAGGACGTATCAACATTAACAGATGACATAATACACATTAGTTTAAAATTGGATAACAAAGAACGTCTAAAAATAATAAAACTTCCCCATGGAAATAAGCATGTATTACAAATCGATAATAATATATTGGTGTTTGAAAATGACAATTTGATAGATTGTATAGAAAATGTCAAACTATGTAATGACCATGAAATAGTGTATGGTATAGAGAAAGATGGTAAGTATGCAATATACACCTCTGAGTTTGTTCAATGTACACCATTTGAGTACGACAGTCTATCAGTAACCCATGATAATTATAATGGTATTGTCGAGTTTTCCAAAATCGTAGATAACCGAAGACTATACGGTGAATACTCATGTGAAACGAATTCTGTCATTTCTTATGGTTTCTTGAGAGAAAAGAATATTCTTTCGCATTATAATTGGGCAGAAAAATATGACCCAAACACAGGAAAAGAAGGCATTATATCAATTAAACCACAAGGTATCGTTGTTCCATATAATTATGAGTATATCCGTTTCTATACAGGTAAGAAATCAACTGTTTTTGTTGTAGCCAAAGAATTTGAAAATCGTCCCCAAAAGCGATATGCATTGATGAGCACGAAATTTGAATTGTTAACTGATTATATTTTTAAAAAAATAGAATTTCGCGACTGGGGTGGAAATGGATATCTAAATGATATGCATTTTGATTTAATTTATAATGATGAAGTATATTCTAATTTTGATCTCTCATTAAATGATATTGAAAGATTTGCACCATTTCTTGGTTTTGAGCACGATGTTGTGGATGAATACGATGAGTATAATAGGCCTAGAAGCCTTCATAATGAAGCTGCTGATTGCCCATTTAAAAACATTCGGTTATTCATTGATACAGAAACAACAGGTTTACCAATAAACGACAAACTGCCATACACTGAATTGGATAATTGGCCTTATCTTGTTCAAGTTGCTTTAGTAATTGAAGATGACAACTATGGAATCTTGGCAAAACGCAATATGATTTTAAAGCCCGATGGATATATCATTCCTGAATCCTCGACTAAAGTTCATGGTATATCTAATGAGAAAGCAATAAAGAATGGGGAAGAACGGGATAAGGTTCTTTCCTTCTTAGACCGAGTCTTATATAATTCAGACATTATAATAGGGCATAATGTTTTATTTGACTTAAATGTGATTAAGTCTGAAATAATAAGAATTAAGGGAATGGAAAATGCTTTGTTTTCAAAAAAGCATCATAGTGTAATTGACACGATGACGATAGGAATGGATATATGTAAACTACCTAATCTATCATTCTATTCACGTCGGAGTCAACCCTATAAATACCCCAAATTAGATGAACTCTACTACAAGTTGTTTAATAAGCGTTTTGACAACCAACATGACGCTATGGCTGACGTGCAGGCAACATATGATTGTTATTATGAACTAAAAAAGAAATCAGTATGATAAGAATGTACGACACAAATAAAGATGTTTTGGTAGTAAGGAAATCTGACTATCAGAATAATAATATTGGCGATGGATATTTCCTTGTCCCTAAAGAAGAATGGCTTTGTGAAGATGATGGGATAAAAAGGTTTCATCTATTCCTTACCAATGTTGATGGAAACAGAGTTTCCTTGTTTTTGACAAGTGAAGGAAACCCTGTTATTTTGAGTGAACTTCCCTTATCACGAAGAAGTGATTATGTTGAAATATGACTATTCCAGAAACAGAAAGAAGTATTGAGTATGACCGAATTCGAACTTCAACAATACCTGCTCCGCGAGTACCCACAAGAGAATGCTCGGTGTGAGTGGAAGGAATTTACGAACTTGAAGAACTCGTTCTGTGGGAACGAGAAGGATGATGTCATATCCTACGTATCTATCGGCTATTGCCAACATGGAGGGTGGACACTTGGTGATTGGTGTTAAAGATAAGACGCTTGAAATTGTCGGGACTGACATTTCAAGACTTACCTTTAATGGTCAGCCTGCAAACACGCAGTCTGCGACGTTCAAGCTCACAGAACAATGCACTTATCTATCATCAGAAGGTCTAAGCATCGAAGAATTTGTAACTGATGATACAAACAAGCGAGTATGGATAATACATATTCCAAAGCACTTGCCTCGCCGTCCAGTCCTTGCCCACAAGAAGGCATGGCAGCGGATAGAAGATTCTTTGGTTGAAATGACTAACGAAAGGATGAGTGTCATCCTCGAAGAGCCTATCTATACAGCAAAGGATTGGTCTGCAGAAATTGTACCTGATGCTACAATAGACGATTTGGATGAAGTGGCTATTGCCAAGGCTCGAATGATGTTCAAGAAGGTTCATAGTCGCATACCTACGGAAGAAGTGAATGCCTGGAATGTCCAAACGTTCCTGAGCAAGTGTGGATTGACGAGAAACGAAGGCATAACTCGGGCTGCTATCATTTTGTTGGGCAAATACGAATCTGCTTTCAAACTTCGTCCTGCCGTTGTACAGGTTACATGGACACGTCGAGACAAGAATCAAGAAGTGGTTGACTACGAACACTTCACCGTACCTTTTATATTAACGGTGGACGAAATACTATCAAAGATTGAGAATCTGACATTGCGTGAGATGCCTGGAGGTACGTTTTTTCCTGACACTATGAAACCGTATGACGACTACACCATTCGTGAGGCACTCCACAACTGTATTGCTCATCAGGACTATACTCTTCAACAGCGTATCAACTTTGTAGAAAATCCATGCTACTTGTATTATTCCAATGCAGGAACATTCATTCCCGGTACTTTGGAGAATGCTTTGAGGAACGAAGAGTCGCAGACACATTTTCGTAATGAATGTCTTTGTAGGGCTATGGTTGACTTTAACATGATTGATACTGTAAGCCGTGGTATCAAGAAAATGTTCAATGAGCAATGGCGCAGACATTTTCCTATGCCTGACTATGAAATTGACCAGATAAAGAAGAAAGTAGTTGTCTGCATTTACGGCAATGAAATCAATAAGCGATACACTGATTTGTTGAAAACAAACGACACTCTTACACTATGGGATTGCATCTCGCTTGACGCAGTACAAAAAGGCAGAACAATTCATGAAGACGTTGCCCAAGACTTGCTAAAACGTGGACTTATAGAAGGTGAGGCTCCCCATTACAGCATTTCTCTTAGCATTGCCAAGGATACTCACCAACTGTCTTCTTACACAAAAACAAAAGGATTGGATAAGGAGAGATTGCGTCAAATGGTTCTACAATATCTCAGCAATGCAGGCAACGAAGGTGCCAAGCGAGATAGTATATACGAATATCTCAAAGATGTACTACCTACCAACAAGACGGAAGAGCAACAACTTCGCTATGTTGGCAGACTATTAGTAGAATTAAATGAAGAAAAACAGATAGACAGAATAGGGTTGAGATGGATATTGAAAGACTATAATCGGTCGGTTTAATTATAATCCGACCGAAAAATCCACAATCCGACCGAAAATCCGACCGTTTGACGATGTCCCGACCGAAAACAGACCAATAGAACGGTATGTCTGACACAGATATTCAATACAAACCCAAAGAAAAGGAAATATGTTATTAGGAAACAAGATAAGGTCTCTAAGAGACGAACTAGGAATATAGCGGCGTCAAGTAGCTGCACTCTTAGAAATAGACACACCTATGTTCTGCAAGATTGAACGTGGCGATAGACGAGCCAAAAGACTATCGACCAGGTTACTGCTAAGGTTAAACTGCATGAGTGGTATCAGAAGGTATCAGCTTGTGCGTTGCGTGAAGTAAAGGCTGCAAGGGATGCCATCAAGTACAAGGAAGAAGAAGTACTAAACTACTTCATAAACAGATCAACCAATGCTTATGCAGGATCTCTTAACTCTAAGTTGAAAGGCTTTAGAGCACAACTCCGCGGTGTGCAAGATTTACCTTTCTTTATGTTCAGAGCGTCTATGATCTTTGGATAACATGATTATATTGCCACGGACTTATGCAACTGTGCCGTTATGGATGAGCCTCTATTTCCTGTTGCTTAGAGTAATGGCTAATGATATGAAAGCAAAGGTAGTGCCCACGATGCATACGCCTAACCAGTTAGCTCGGTTCCATAAATATCCGGCACAGAATGTACCGAGTGAACCACCTATAAAGTATGTGGTCATGAAGATGGTGTTGGCACGGTTGGAAGCATGCGGAATCTCTTGCAGGCATCCGCTTTGATTACTGAGTTGCTGACATTGCAAGCCTATGTCGACCAAGATGATGGCTGCGATGAGCCCTGCGTAGGTATCGCCGAAGAGCAAGGCTATTCCCCAGGCCATAATCTGCATGCCTGCTCCGAACAGACTGAATTTACGAATACCGAACTTAGAGACCTGTTTGCCTATGCCACTTGCCGCCACGGCACCCATGATGCCGCAGAGTCCGAGCATCCCTACCATGTCGCTTCCTGCCCTGAAAGGTGGCTGGGCAAGATGAAAGGCGAGGCACGACCATATGGCCATCATGCTGCCGAAACCAAAGGCGGCACGGATGGAGTAGATGCGTACCGAGGGGTGGAGAACGATAATCTCTGCCATGGTGCTCATTAGACCTCTATAAGTACCTTCATAGTTGCGTTTCATCTCTGGCATCATCAATAGCATCACGCCCATGCAGATGAGCATCACGAAGGCGGCGATAATAAACATCTCGCGCCATCCCAGCCATTCGCCGATGTAGCCGCTAATCACTCGTGAGGTAAGGATGCCCGTCAGTAATCCGGATAGTACAAAGCCCATATTCCTGCTCTTGTTCTTGGGTGCAGAAAACTGTCCTGCTATCGGGATGAAGAACTGTGGAATCACGGAACAGGCTCCTATCAGCAACGAAGCCCCCCAGAGCATCCACACGTTTTGTGCTACTGCCATCACGATGGCCATCACGGCTGCGATGCTCATATTGACAAGGATGAGTCTCTTGCGTGAAAACATGTCGCCCAGGGGAATGAGGAAGAATAGGCCAAGCGCATAGCCTATCTGCGTAATCACGGTGATGAGGTTGGCGCTCTGCTCGGTAATGCCTATGTCATGACGGATTAGTTCGAGCAGCGGTTGGTTGTAGTAGCAGTTGGCTACTGTGAGTCCTGCGATGATGGCCATCATCAGGAGAATGTTGCGGGGAATACCTTGATTTTCTTTTAGCTGTATCATTTGTGTCTGTTTCTTGTTCCTTTGGGATAGCAAAAATACTACAAAGTTCTTTAATTACATTGTTCTTAGCGATTTTTTATCGCTGCCACGCTAAAGTAGCGGGATAATGCTCATAGGGCGGCTGGTATACAGAATGGAGTGTGGTGAACCTTTGTCCATGAGTCAGTTCTCTTTTGGCATCTTCCCTCTGTTTGGGTTTCGGCATAGTCTGTTATGTCTTCAGCCCAACTCGAAGCAATCTGCTCAAGAACGACACGGATATGATCTGGAGTCTAATGACCGATTTTGGGGGCAACAAAAGAAACAGGGTTGCGGGAATGGAACCTGCAACCCTGAAGTGAGTGGTTGCCGCACTGATGGTGCGGCGGGTGATAAGTGCGCTATATACCTTATTATATATATAGCATTATCTCTTGGACAGAACTTCCTGCTCGTACTTCTGTACCTCGGTGATGTACTGCTCGGCTACGGGTACATTGTTCTTGAGGTTGAAGTAGTCGAATACGGCACCGAATGGGAGGGTCTTCATTTCCTCGAGGAGGGCGAGACGCTCGAAACCCTTGCCTTCGTCCTCGTACTTGCGCAGTGTGGCAAGCGGCTCAAGGAATGCCTGGAGCAGAGACTTCTGGGCTGCACGTACGCCGATGACGTAAGCACCGATGCGGTTGATGGATGCATCGAAATAGTCGAGGCCGATGTGGGCACGGTCGAGGGCGTTGGCACGCACAAGCTCGGTGAAGAGGTTGCGGGTGTTGTCGTCGAAGAGTGTCACGTGGTCGGAATCCCAGTGCATGGGGCGGCTCACGTGGAGCATCAGCTCGGGCACGAAGAGGAGGAGGCTGGAAACCATGTCACTCACATTCTCGGTGGGCTCGTAGTGGCCGGTGTCGAGAGTGTAGATGGCGTTGTTCTTGGAGCAGTAGCCTGCGAAGAAGTCGTGAGAACCTACGGTGTAGGCTTCGAGACCGATGCCGAAGAGCTTGGCTTCGAGACAAGACTTCATGTGGGGCAGGTCTTCGGCGAGGATTTCGTCGAGGCTCGCTTTGAGAATCTGGCGGTAGCGATAGCGCTCTATGGTGAGGTCCTTGCTTCCGTCGTGAACCCAGATGTTCATGATACAGGGGTCGCCCTGTGCCTTACCCATGGCGTCGGCGATGCGGCGGCAGCGCTTGGTGTGTTCAATCCAGAAGTCGCGGATGGCCTTGTCGGGATTGGCCAGCGAGAGGTCGCCACTCTTGGGGTGGGAGAAACTGGTGGAGTTGAAGTCGAGCTTCAGGTTGTGCTCCTTTGCCCAGTCAATCCATCCCTGGAAGTGGGAAACTTCTACCTGGTCGCGATCTACAAACTTGCCGCCGAACTCTCCGTAAATCTCGTGGAGGTTGAGGCGATGGTGGCCTGCAAGCAGGGTCTGTACTTTCTCTATATCCTGACGCAGCTCGTCGATGTTGCGTGCCTTGCCGGGGTAATTGCCTGTGGCCTGGATGCCACCGGTAAGAGCTGAGTTGCTCTCAAAGCCTGTCACATCGTCGGCTTGCCAGCAGTGAAGTGATATAGGGGTCTTCTCGAGTTCGGCGATGGCTTTGTCGGTGTCTATGCCAAATTCAGCGTAACGCGCCTTGGCGACGGCATAGTTCTGTTCAATGGTTTCTACTTTCATGATTTTGTTATTTTTTTGGTTCATATTTCTTAATCTCTACCGAGTTGGCGATGATATGGCGCATCTGCCAGATGTCATCTACCTCTCCGGCTGCTTTGGCCTGGAGCATCACGTTGCCCAAGGCTGTGCCCTCCTGTGGGCCTGCCAGTACGGTGATGCCGCAAGCGTCGGCGGTAAGCTGGTTGAGGAAGTCGTTCTTGGAGCCGCCTCCGATGATGTGGAGCACCTTGATGTCGGTCTCGCTGAACTCGCGCAGGTAGCCCAGTACCTCGCTGTAGCGTCGGGCGAGCGAGTCGAAGATGCAGCGGATAATCTGTCCGTGGGTTTCGGGCACGGGCATGCCGTGGTCGCGGCAATACTGCTGTATGGTGGCTACCATGGAGTCGGGATTGGTGAAGCAGGGGTCGTCGGGGAAGATGAAACTCTCGTTGTCCTCTATCTCCCAGGCTTCCTTCTGCAGCTCGAGGTGTCCCAGATGGCGCAGCTCTGACCATTCCTGTCGGCAGCGCTCGTAGAGCCACATGCCGCAGATGTTCTTGAGGAAACGTGTGGTTCCGCCTACGCCGCCCTCGTTGGTGAAGTTGAGCTCGTAGCTGCGGTCGTTGATGATGGCTTTCTTGGACTCGATACCCATGAGGCTCCATGTGCCGCTGCTGAGGTAGGCAAACTCTTCGTCCTTGGCGGGCACAGCGGCCACGGCGCTGGCAGTGTCGTGCCCGGCTACGGCTATCACGGGCACGGCGCCGAGTCCGGTCTGCTTCTGCACGGCCTCGTTGATGGTGCCGATGATGGTGCCGGGGTGGGTGAGTGTGCCAAACTGCTCGCGCTTCAATCCTATGCTCTCAAGCAGTCGCTCGTCGAGGTCGCCCGTGGTGGGGTTGAGCATCTCTGAGGTCGAGGCGACGGTGTATTCGCAGATGGCGTTGCCGGTGAGCATGTAGCTCAGCGCGTCGGGCATGAAGAGTATCTTCTTGGCATTGCACAGTGCCACGTTGCCCATCTCGCCCATGGTGTAGAGCTGGAAGAGGGAGTTGAAGTTCATGAACTGGATGCCGGTGCGCTGATATACCTCGGCGCGGCTAATCTTCTCTTCGAAGTAGCGCTCCATCATGCCCATGGTGTGTGGGTCGCGGTAGGCGAGTGGGTTGCGCAGAGGCTGGCCGTCGTCGCCAAAGCATACGAAGTCGCATCCCCAGGTGTCGATACCTATGCTCGTAATCTCAATGCCACGCTCGGCGACGGTCTTGAGTCCCTTGATGATTTCATTATATAGGGCAAAGAGGTCCCAATAGAAAAAGCCATTGACATTGATTAGAGGATTGCCAAAACGGGTAATCTCCTCCAAAGCAACCTTGCCGTCTGCAAGGGTGCCTATGATAGTTCTTCCGCTGGTTGCGCCTAAGTCAACCGCAAAGAAACACTTTCTATTCTTCATGATTTGTGTAAGATTTTTAGTTTTTCTGCAAAGTTAACTGATTGTTGGCATTGCGCATCTTGTTTTTTGACCTTAATTCATAAGTTTTTGACAATATCTACACATAATTATATTATATATATGCACGTGGGGGGCTGGATGGACGCGCGGGAATGGTATCGGTGGGGGCCTGTTTGACGATTATGGTTGTCGGGGCGTGTCATGGTGGTGGCTGTGGGCGTGATGAGGGTCGAGAGGCGCCTTCGGGTGCTTTTTGCGGTTTTTCCCGCTCTTTGGGCGTGTGTGGGATATGAAGCGAAGATTGGCTCTGGAGCCACTAAAATCGTGACAAAATGGGCGAAAATGGCCTCTTTTGTCAAAATATGCGAAAAAATTGCGTTTATTTTCAACTTTTTTGTTGAAATGTTTGGTTTGTGTTGAAAAAAGCTATACCTTTGCATCCGCTTTCGAGAAT
>ENA-OVGE01000169-OVGE01000169.1-human-gut-metagenome-genome-assembly--contig:-NODE-169-length-65137-cov-22.180695_pt1 | contig 65137 bp, 48 predicted proteins | sample MGYA00237769_ERZ505417 | MGnify/ENA primary metagenome ERZ505417 (study PRJEB26158, sample SAMN06016403) | human gut metagenome | biome: human gut; feature: ankylosing spondylitis patient; material... | reverse complement strand
TACGAGCCTAAAATAGGCTCGAAAAGGAAGACTTAACTCTATAAACCGCTATTTTGTCAGCAGCCTCGAGACGCGTCGCCCCCATTAGAGATAGCGTTTGGTGGTAGCGCTTGGTGCTTGATCCGTTCGCATGTTTACATCTCAGCTGACAGCCATAAAAACAGCTTTTGCCGTTTTGTCTACACTCTGCACTTTTTATATGCACTGCGCTGATACTCAACAGTTTAAGCAGTGTAGACACCATCTACACGCATCTGCACTTCTCTACACGCGTCTGCACTTTCTATACACACCACAAAAAGAACGAAATGCCTTTTGCATCGACAACACCATTTTACGGTCACGGCAGACAACCATGCCTGTTACGGGAGGCCGAATTTTCGGTTGCTCCTACTCAAAAGCCGCCCTCCCTATACAGCCGCAAACAAATGCCATCACCGCAATTACAACACAGCCCTGACAAACAGTGCATTACGTGCCAATGGCAACTACACGCCGCAAAGTTGAAAATGGTGCAGTGCAGACAGTAGTGTAGACAAAGTGCACACGTGTCTACACTACCCAAAGCGTTGGTTTTCAATATATTACATCGAAAAGTGCAGAGTGCAGACAAATTTGCATTAATCCCCTATGGGGCAACTACGCCACATCATGATGCACGGGAGTCGATATTATTTTATCCGATTTTTTTGCCCCCTCAGTTGCAAGTAATAAAAGAAAGTCGTAAATTTGCGTGCAATTAAAATCCCGACTTAGTATGACATCTGATTTTATTGCTGACAAAATCGTGATGGACGGTCTCACGTTTGACGACGTCCTTTTAGTTCCCGCTTATTCTGACGTGCTCCCACGCACCGTGTCGCTTGCGACAAAATTCTCACGCAACATCGACCTGCAGATACCCTTCGTTACAGCTGCGATGGATACTGTAACAGAGTCGACCATGGCCATTGCCATTGCACGCGAGGGTGGTATCGGTGTTATTCATAAAAACATGAGCATCGAGGATCAAGCACGCCAGGTGGCTATCGTAAAACGTGCCGAAAATGGTATGATTTACGACCCTGTGACCATCAAGCGCTACAAAACAGTGAAGGACGCACTCGACTTGATGAGCGAATATCACATTGGCGGTATTCCCGTCGTTGACGACGAAATGCACCTCGTGGGTATCGTTACAAACCGTGACTTGCGTTTTGAGCGCCAACTCGACAAGCGCATTGACGAGGTAATGACCAAAGAAAACCTCGTTACCACCACACAACAGACCGACTTGCTCTCTGCTGCACAGATTTTGCAAGAAAATAAAATCGAGAAACTCCCCGTTGTGGACAAGGACGGCCACCTTGTAGGACTTATCACCTACAAGGACATTACCAAGGCTAAGGACAAACCCATGGCTTGCAAGGACGCCAAAGGCCGCTTGCGCGTGGCAGCTGGTGTGGGCGTTACTGCCGACACCATGGAGCGTATGGAAGCCCTTATCCATGCCGGAGCTGACGCCATCGTAATTGACACAGCACATGGTCATTCTAAATTCGTTATCGAAAAGCTGAAGGAGGCTAAGTCAAGCTTTACAGGTGTTGACATCGTTGTGGGCAATGTGGCCACTGGCGATGCTGCCCGCATGTTGGTTGACGCTGGTGCCGACGCCATCAAGGTGGGTATCGGTCCGGGCTCTATCTGCACCACCCGTGTGGTAGCCGGTGTGGGTGTGCCACAGCTGTCTGCCGTTTACGATGTAGCTTGTGCGCTTAAGGGTACAGGTGTGCCCTTGATTGCCGATGGCGGTTTGCGCTATTCGGGCGATGTAGTGAAGGCATTGGCTGCCGGTGGCTACTGCGTGATGATAGGTTCGCTCGTGGCTGGTACTGAGGAGAGTCCAGGCGAAACCATCATTTTCAATGGTCGTAAGTTCAAGACCTACCGCGGCATGGGCTCGCTCGAGGCTATGGAGAATGGCTCGAAGGACCGCTACTTCCAGGGCAACGTGAAGGAAGTAAAGAAACTTGTGCCGGAGGGTATTGCCGGCCGTGTGCCTTACAAAGGCTCTGTGCAGGAGGTTATCTACCAGATGGTAGGTGGTCTGCGCTCGGGCATGGGCTACTGCGGTGCCGCAACAATCGAAAAGCTGCACGATGCCAAGTTTACACGCATCACAGGTGCCGGTGTGCTCGAAAGCCATCCACACGACATCACTATCACCAGCGAGGCTCCTAACTACAGCCGCCCTGGCGAATAAGCATTTATTCATTGACACATGATAATGGCCAAAAGCATGAGGCCCTGGCCTGCTGAGAGTTTAGAAGTTAAAAAGTTGACAGACGCGTTTACTACAAAGCACGGCAAAAGGCTTTTCAACTTCTAAACTTTTCGGCTTAAATAACGAACGTTTCTGCATGAAAAAAACAGTTCTATTTTCTACCATCTTCGCCCTGGCCCTGACCGCTGGGGCGCAGTCGGCTGCAGACCCCGTACTGATGGTTATCAACGGCAAGCCTGTAACAAAGAGCGAATTTGAATACTCCTTCCACAAGAATGGCAATGTGCAAGATGCCGTTGAGCAAAAATCGGTGCAGGAGTATGTGCCCATGTTTATCAATTACAAGCTGAAAGTGGCTGCTGCCGAGGCTGCACACCTTGACACGCTGTCGAGCTACAAAAAGGAGTTTCTGACATACCGCGACATGCAGCTCACGCCCTTCATGGTGGACAGCTTCTTTACCGACTCCATAGCACGTGTGGTTTATGCCAACACCGAGAAACAACTCGGTGGCAAGGATTTGATACAGACGTCGCACATACTCATACGTCTGGGCCAAAAGGCTACCGAGGCCGAAAAGGCTGCTGCCAAGTCGAAGGCGGACTCTATTTACAACGCCATTGTCAATGGCGCAGACTTTGCTGAAATGGCTAAAAAGTATTCAGCTGACCCAGGCAGTGCTGCCAAAGGCGGCCAACTGCCTATGGTGGGACCCGGCCAATTTGTAAAGGAATTTGAAGATGCTGCCTATGCTCTGAAACAAGGCGAAATGTCGAAGCCCGTATTGTCGGCCTTTGGCTACCACATCATCAAAATGGACGAGCGCAAGCCGCTTGACCCCTACGAAAAGCTGAAGGGTGACATCATGGCCATGCTCAAACGGCAGAACATTGATGAAGCATCGGCTGAATACCGCATCAAGAAACTGGTTGCGGCATCGAATGGCAAACTTACACGCGAGGAGGTGCTCGACAGCGTGATGAATGCCAACATCGGCCACAACGATGCGCTGCGCTACCTCATACAGGAGTATCACGATGGATTGCTGCTTTACGAAGTAAGCAAGCGACAAGTGTGGGACGTGGCTGCTGCCGACACCAAGGGACTCGAAACGTGGTATAAAACGCACAAAGCTGACTACGCATGGAAGGCTCCAAAATTCAAAGGCTTTATCTATCACTGCAAAAACGCCAAGGATGCCAAGGCGGTGAACAAAATGCTGAAGAAGTATGGTGCCGGCGAGTGGCGCAAACAGCTCAAGCAACAGTTTAACAAGGACTCTATCACCGTGTCGGTGAGTGGCCCCTACCTCTGCTCACAAGGCGAAAATTCTGTAATTGACGCCTACGCCTTTAAGGCCGGCAACAATGTGAAACAGCCCAAGGGATTTACCATGACCGGGGTGAGCGGCAAGGTGATGAAACAGCCTAAGTCGTACATTGACGTGAAGGCTCAGGTGACAAGCGACTACCAGGCCGAATGCGAAAGGTTGTGGGTGGAAAAGTTGCGCAAGCAGTTTACCTTCACTGTTAACGAAGATGTGCTGAAAACCGTAAAATAAGCTATGACTAAAAAACTTTGGGCTGCTTTGCTGGCTCTATCGCCAATGCTTGGCTTTGCACAAACCAACATTGTAGACGAAATTATATGGGTTGTGGGCAATGAACCTATCTTGTTGTCCGACGTGGAGGAGACTCGCATCTCGTCCGAAGCATATGGCCAGCCGGTTGACAACCCTTATTGCACCATACCCGAACAAATTGCTGTTAACAAGCTGTTTGTACACCAAGCCGAACTGGACAGTGTGACGGTGAGCGAATCGGACGTGATACGTGCCGTCGACAACCGCATCAACGAGAGCATTCAAGCCTTTGGCTCACGCGAGGCTCTGGAACAGATGTACGGACGCTCGGTGTCGCAAATGCGCGAGAACCTTAAAAAGCAGTATCGCGAGCAGATGATGGCTGACGAAGTGCGCCAAAAACTCACGACCGATGTGAAAGCCACACCGGCCGAGGTGCGCGAATACTTCAAGAATGTGCCCAACGACAGTCTGCCTTTCATACCAACGCAGGTTGAGGTGCAAATTATCACCTCGGTGCCCGAAGTGCCTCGTGCTGAGGTGGAACGCATCGAAAACAAACTGCGCGAATATGCACGCCGCGTCAACAGCGGCGAGGCGGACTTTTCGACCCTTGCCAAATTCTACTCCGAAGATGGCTCTGCACGCAATGGCGGCGAATTGGGATATATGGGACGCAACCAGCTCGTGCCTGAATTTGCCAACGTGGCTTTTACACTTAACGACCCCAAAAAGGTGTCGAAAATAGTGCGCAGCGAATATGGCTACCATATCATTCAGCTGATTGATAAGAAAGGCGACAAGATTAACGTACGCCACATTCTGCTCAAGCCTCACATTGACGATAGCGAAATTGAAAAGGGCATAGCACGCCTCGACTCCATTGCCAACGACATTCGTGCCAACAAGTTTACGTTTGACGCAGCAGCATTAGCTTTGTCTGACGACAAAGACACACGCAACAATCATGGCCTCATGGCCAATGTTGACCAGCAAAACGGCACAGTGAGCTCGCGCTTTGAAATGCAAGACTTGCCTGCCGATGTGGCCAAGGTGGTTGACACACTTAGTGTGGGACAGATTTCGCGTGCCTTCCGCATGACCAATGACAAGGGCCAGGAGGTATGCGCTGTTGTGATGCTCAAAAACCGCATTGAGGGACACCCTGCCAACATGACAGAGGACTTTCAGACGCTGCGCGACGTGGTTGTGAACAAACGCAAGGAGGAGAAGATTGAACAGTGGATTAAGGACAAAATCAAAACGACTTACGTGCGCATCAGCCCCGACTGGCGTAACTGCAAATTCCACTATGAAGGTTGGGTGAAGTAATTTACCGAACAACGTACCTAAATAATGAGAGCCTGCATTTGACTACACACAATGCAGGCTCTCATACTCATTGAACAAGTGAACGATAAATTAGTATGAAACGCAAACAGCTCATAATTAGCGCTATTACGCTCTGCATCGAAAGCATCGTGTTCTGCTTGATATTCTATGCAATCTACAATTTAGGGGGCTTTCTATTCGACATTCCCTATTTGCCCGCGCAGACTCTACCTATTTGTTTCTTGATTTACATCATACTCAATATAGCCCGGCACATTTTCATACAACGTAAATAAACACGGCGTGGCATTTGCAACGCCTCATTCTACTATTTACATTACAACACATAAACGGCACGCCTTAAATATATACAACACTAAATGCCAGTGTATAAGCCACACGACTTTGATATCGCGACTTATACACTGGCATTTAGTGTTATTGCACCTACGGTGTGGTGCGTACTTGTGTCTACAAATATTATTTATTCGGCAAGGTAAGCAGCCACGTTCTTCTCGATACGGGCAAGTACATCGCCAGTCTCTTCAGGAACGAACTTTTCACCTGTAATGTGCTCGTAAAGTTCGATGTAGCGGGCAGAAATGCTGTTGACAATCTCGTCAGTCATTTCGGGCACTTGCTGGCCTTCTTTTCCCTGGAAACCATTGTCCATCAACCATTCGCGTACAAACTCCTTTGAGAGCTGCTTTTGAGGCTCACCTGCGGCAAAACGCTGCTCATAGCCTTCTGAATAGAAATAGCGTGAAGAGTCGGGTGTGTGAATTTCGTCCATCAAATAGATAGTGCCATTGTGCTTGCCAAACTCATACTTGGTGTCGACCAAAATAAGGCCGCGCTTGGCTGCAATTTCGGTACCACGCTCAAAGAGTGCAAGGGTGTACTTTTCGAGCACAGCATATTCTTCGGGAGTGGCAAGGCCACGTGCCAAGATTTCTTCCTTTGAAATATCGGCGTCATGTTCACCAATCTCGGCCTTTGTTGTAGGCGTAATGATGGGTTGAGGGAACTTTTGGTTTTCCTTCATGCCCTCGGGCAGTTTCACACCGCAGATTTCGCGCACACCGCTTTTGTAAGCACGCCATGCACTGCCACAGAGGTAGCCACGTACAATCATCTCAACGGGAAATCCCTCGCACATCACACCAACCGTTACCATGGGGTCGGGGGTGGCCAACTTCCAGTTAGGACAGATGTCGGTTGTGGCATCGAGGAATTTGGCAGCAATTTGGTTAAGCACTTGTCCCTTGAAAGGAATGCCCTTGGGCAAGATTACATCAAATGCCGAGATACGGTCAGTTGCCACCATGGCCAAACGGTCGCCAAGGTTGTAAACATCACGCACCTTGCCATGATAAACACTCTTTTGTCCTTGAAAATGGAAATCAGTTTTTGTTAAAGCAGACATTGTTATTTGGTATTTTGAGCAAAGCTTCAGGCACAGGCCTTTGTCCCTGCCAATGTTTGTAATTATCCGAATTTATGAGTCGTTGTTCACTATCAGCTGGCATGAATTGCACAGCGTTTGCTTCAGTAGTTTTGGCCTCATCACGTACGCAACCCGTTACGCCCATTCTTCAATCTGAACGTATACCAACAAGTCAAGGCACATAGACTAATACTGGGCGTGAGCGTATAGACGAAACTTGAATACCTGCATAAAACACAAAAAGGCAACAGGAGGAGCGCCATTTGCCGCATGGCGTTTATATCACCATCACATTTTGCTCCAACTACTACCTTCCCGCCTCATTACGATATTTTGCTTTCGTTTTCTCGCTGCTCGCGCAATTGCATTACACGATCGTCCTCACGCTTGTATGCCTCGACTATACGTGTCACAAGTTTATGGCGAATGATATCCTTCTGCGTCATTTCAACAAAAGCTATGCCATCAACTCCCTGCAATATACGCTGGGCCTCGACAAGACCGCTTTTTTGCGACAACGGCAAGTCTATCTGCGTGCGGTCACCCGTCACGATCATTTTGGTATTCCAGCCCATACGGGTCAGGAACATCTTTATCTGTGCCGAGGTGGTGTTTTGCGCCTCGTCAAGTATCACCACTGCATCATTAAGCGTGCGGCCACGCATAAAGGCCAACGGCGCTATCTGAATGACATTGGTGTCCATGTACTCCTGCAGTTTGGCTGCCGGAATCATCTCTTGCAACGCGTCATACAAGGGCTGCAAGTAGGGGTCTATCTTGTCCTTCATGTCACCCGGCAAGAAACCAAGTTTCTCACCAGCCTCAACAGCGGGACGACTTAATATGATTTTCTTTACCGCCTTGCTTTTCAAAGCGCGCACAGCCAAGGCTATGGCAGTATAAGTCTTTCCCGAACCTGCCGGTCCAACGGCAAAAATCATGTCACATTTGTCGTAGGCTTCAACCAATTTGCGCTGATTTTCAGAGCGCGGCGTGATGGGCTTGCCACCCGTGCTGTACACTATTACGTCTTGCGACGTTTCAGCATTGGTTGTATGCCCTTTTACTATATTGAGTATATCCTCCTCTGCCAGACGGTTGAATTTGGCACAATGCTTTTCAAGCTTTTGAAACACATCTTCAAAATCAGCCATATCCTCTTCACCACCCATTACACGCACCACATTGTCGCGCGCCATAATACGTAATTTTGGACACAAGGCACGCAACATCTTTATGTTCACGTTGTTTGCCCCATAAAATATGACGGGGTCGGCCTCCTCAAGTATGAAATGCTTCTCTATCATGAAAAAGTTTGTACCAGCCCTTTTATAGGACTGCCTTTATTATTTCAGTTTTATTTATCTGCAAAATTAAAAAATACCACCGAAATGCGCTAACTTTGTGAACGCATTTTCGCGCAAACTTTACATTTCAAAGCAAGTAACACCTTTATGAAGAACTTTTACAAACCGCGTCGCATACATTTCATCGTGGGTTTCGGCATTATATTCATCACGCTTGGCATACTTAAATGCACACACCCTGAGTGGCGATTGCCACGACTGGCCAATAACGACAATGACAAAAGCGAAATCAAATCGCACACCCCCGACAGCATAGAGTTGCAAGCTGCCAAAGTTGACAAACTGTTGCTCACCGTGCGCAACAAGCCTATTCTGCTACGCAAAGACGGTAGTCGTGTCAAAAACCGCGTGACAAGTGTGCCACGATTTGAAACCTCCTTTCCCGACCTGAATGATGTGCAACTGGCTACTGCCAAGCGCCTTGGCATTCCGCAAATCCAAAACCGCGAGGAAGCACACAAGCACATGCAGGAGTTGGTCTACATTGCCGACAATCCTTTTTACCATGTGCAACGCCTGCACCAATCTATCCCCTACCTTGTACCACGGGCAGCTCGACTGCTCAATGTCATAGCAAGGGCCTTCAACGACTCGTTGGCCACAAAGGGCTACCCTCCACACAAACTGCTCATCACGTCGGTGCTACGCACAAAGGAGGACGTGCAAAAACTACGCAACTTTAATCAAAACGCATCAGAAAACTCGTGCCACCAATTTGGCACAACATTCGATGTGTCGTACAACCGTTTTTTGGAAATTCAGCCCGATGGCAAATGCGAAATGCGATGGGTGACGGTTTATAAATCTATCCTTGCCGAGGTGCTCAACGACATGCGCGAAATGGGAGTATGCTATGTAAAATACGAAAAGAACCAATCGTGCTTTCACATCACAGCACGATGACGCCCAGTCTGCCACATTACACAGTTTACTGTTAAGTTGCCCATCATTCTAATTCTTTGGAAGGGTACCAATACGATATGCAGCCAAATATCGGTGTCCGTGAAATGTAAATATGCTAACGTACTCAAGCACCAAACGCTACCACTAATGGCGGGCGACACGTCCCGCGTCGAAGTATTTTTCAGCAGCCTCGTCCCTCATCTGGAAAATAATGCAATGTAAATACACAAATACAGGCTCACAGACAGCGCTAATTACACGCCTGTCTGTGAGCCTTACCTTAATTCCCAACGCGAGACGAGGCTGCTGAAAAAACCGACGCGGGACGCGTCGCCCCCATTAGTGGTAGCGTTTCCTATCAGATTGACAGGTTAAAAAGCGGATTTGAAGCCAGAGGAAGAACTGTTGTGCCAGGGCATTGCGCTCTAATGGGGGCGACGCGTCCCGCGTCGGGCATTTTTAAGCAGCCTCGGAACGCGTCGCCCCCATTAGCGGTAGCGTTTGGTACTTGAGTTCGATCTCGTATGTTTACGCTTTAGCGGACAGCAATAATAGCAATATAGCCACAAAGGAGGTTGGAACACACATGCGTTCCAACCTCCTTTTATTATTCTACCTTGAAGCAATACTCACTAATCAAAGAAAGCTTCAGGGTTATTATTGTTCTTCTTTGATTTTCTCTCCTTCTTCTCCTTCTTTGTAGCAGATTGTGCACTGCCTTGAGAGGAAGATACCGATGATGCAGCATTGTTGTTATGCGCATTGCCTTCTTTATGGGTTGCCGCATTCTCGTTATGCGACTCTGCTGCATCGGCACCAGCCTCATGACCTTCGCTATGACCTTCGCCGCCCAACAAGTTTTCATCATCATATTCTTCGTTTACTGAAAGCGAGTCGTTCGACAGCGAGTCGTTCTTTGCAGCCGGAGCGTTATAAACAGCCTCATAAGTTGAAGGTGCCACATCAGACGGAGGCATGCCATACTTACGCTGATATTTGCCGCGAAGCGAGGCATCGTCCATCACACTGCGGAAGAATTGGGCCACAATGGGCAATGCAGTACGGCTGCCCTGTCCCAAAGCACCCGTGCGGAAGTGTATGCTGCGATATTCGCCACCGACCCAAGCGCCAGCCACAAGACTCGGTGTCACACCCACGAACCAAGCATCAGAGTGATTGTTTGACGTACCTGTTTTACCACCCATATCCAATTGGTTTGAGAATGGGCCGAGGTACATACCTGCACCCAGAGTCTGCGATGTACCGCCAGCGTCGCGCACACCAGCCTCCAACAGTTTCTGCATATAGAAAGCGGCAGTTTGCGGCAGGGCGCGGGTGCCCTCCTCTTGCTTAGCCTCGAATATGGTGTTTCCGTCAGCATCAACAATCTTTGTCACCATCACCGGTTCCTGATGAATGCCATCGTCCGCTATGGTGCCATAAGCATTAACCAATTCGAAAAGGTTCACGTCATTAGAGCCCAAAGCCAACGACGGATTGTCATCAAGCGGTGACTTGATGCCCATATCCTGTGCTGTTTGAATCACATTAGATATGCCAACCTCCTGACCAAGTTTTACTGCAATGGTGTTAACACTGCGCGCAAAAGCCGAGCGCAGTGGCATTTCAGCGTTTGAAAAACGGCCATTGGCATTATGCGGTTGCCAATAAACGCTATCGTGCTTAAACTTGTCATACACACGCATACGTATGTATTCGTCCTTGCGCGTATCGGCCGGTGTCAAGCCCTGTTTCATTGCGGTAGCATACACAAAGAGTTTGAACGTTGAACCAGGCTGACGCATAGAGCGCACCTTGTCGTATTTCCACGTCTTAAAATCGATGTCGCCCACATAAGCTCTCACATAACCCGTTTCAGGCTCCATTGCCACGAAACCCGTGTGCATGAATTTCACCATATACTTCAGCGAGTCAACGGTTGACATGGTCTTGTGCACCGGTCCGTCATAGCTGTACAAAGTCACATCGTGGGGCTTGTTCAGGTAATAATCTACCGAGTCGGGGTTGTTGGGGAACCTTGCCTGCAACATTTTATAGGTATCAGTCTTGCGCACCTTGTCCTCAATAAATCCAGGTATCACATTCCCCTTTTCGTCACACCAAGGGTCGCCCACACCACGCCAGTGTGCATCAAAATTGCGTTGCACCACCTTCATTTGGTCGTGCACAGCCTTCTCAGCATACTGTTGCATACGCGAGTCGAGCGTTGTATATATCTTCAAGCCATCAGAGTACACATCGAGGTCGGGAAAATTCTTCTCCATATAATCCTTCAATGCTTCGCGGAAATAGAGAGCCTGTCCATCGTAAGCATTCTCTACGCTAAACTTCAAGTCGATAGGCTTATTCTGCAATCTTTCGAGCGTCTGCTTATCAGCAATATACACATCGCCAAAGCGTTCCGACAGCATGGCACGATGCGAATACATGTTGCTGAGCACCGTGTTACGACGTTTCTTTGAGTTTTCAGGATTTATTTTCGGATTGTATGCCGATGTAGCCTTGAGCAGACCAACAAGCACAGCAGCCTCCTCGGGTTTCAAATCGAGCGGTGTTGTGCTGAAATAAGTTTTGGCAGCGGTTTTGATACCGAAAGCATTCGAGCCAAAATCAACCGTATTGGCATACATCTCGAGTATCTGCTTCTTATCGCAGAACATTTCTATCAAACGCGCAATGATAATCTCCTTGCTCTTCATTATCACAATGCGCAGTCCGGGCACCTTGCCGAGCAAGCCCGTTGAATATTGCGTGCGCACGCGGAACATATTCTTCACCAACTGCTGCGTGATGGTAGAGGCACCACGGGCATGGCCATGAGTGGCATCTTTTGCCGCAGCAAACATACCACGATAGTCTATGCCATGATGTTGAAAGAAGCGTTCGTCCTCAGTCGACACCAAAGCTTCGAAGAAAGCCGGACTGATTGAGTCGTAAGGCACTGGCGAGCGGTTTTCATTGAAATATTTGCCGAGCAACTTGCCATCAGCACTATATATTTCAGAGGCTGCTGCCGTTTTAGGGTTTATAATATCTTCAATCGAAGGCGACTTGCCAAACAGCCAGAACAAATTGAAGTATACGGCGAAACAATAAAAAATGACAAAAGCAAAGAACGACCAAATGGCTGTTATAGTCTTATACCACCAGGGGCGACCTTTATATTGTCCTTTATACCAGTTCCAACCTTTGCGCACACCTCGTCCCAACTTGCACAAGGACTGTACCACTTTACTGATAATATTGCTACTCATTGTAGTAAATTTGTGTGTATTTGTTTTACATTGCCACTGTATTGACAAGGCTACATTTTGTTTCAGTCCTAATCACGGCAATGCCTAATATGCTGCAAAGTTAATGTAATGCTAACGGAAGGCAAAAATTATGCGATAAAAAAATATTAAGCACAAGGCCGGCGCCGTACGATAACGACCATCTACCAGCCAGCCCCATGCCTGCCAGCCTCCTGCCAACCATCGCGCAGTTACAACTCGAGCCACCTCACACCGGCGTCCTTCTTAAACCAAGTAAGTTGCTTTTTGGCATAGACACGCGAGTTGCGACGGATTTTGTCGAGTGCAAAGTCGAGTGTCCATTCGCCATCAAGATATTTGAACAACTCCTTATAGCCCACCGTGTTGAGCGAGTTACACTGCCGGTAGGGCAACACGCGGCGCACCTCGTCAAGCAGCCCCTCCTCCATCATCAAGTCCACACGTCGGTTGATACGGTCAAACAATTCGGGGCGCGGCCTGTTCAAAGCTATTTTCTCTATATTAAATGGGCGCTGCACCTGTTTGCGCACCCGGAACGAGGTGAAAGTGCGTCCCGTCATATAGCATATTTCGAGCGCATGCACCACACGTTTGGGGTTGCGCTTGTCACAAATGTCATAATATTCGGGGTCGAGCAAACGCAATTCGGCCACCAAAGGTTCAAGCCCCTCCTGCTCATAGCGTGTCTTGAGCAAGGCGCGTGTCTCATCGTCCACCGTGGGTATGTCGTCTATGCCATTACACACCGCATCGATGTACATCATCGACCCTCCGGCCATCACCAGCGTGTCATGCTCTGCAAACAATTTGGTGAGCAACGCCATGGCATCTTGCTCATACTGCGCTGCACTGTAATAGTCCTCAAGTCCGAGTGTGCCCACAAAGTAATGCTTAACACGGGCCTGTTCCTCAGCAGTGGGTGCAGCAGTGCCTATGGGTATGTCGCGATATATCTGCCGCGAGTCAGCATTGAGTATGGGGCAGCCATACAGCTCTGCCAGTTGCAGGGCATAAGCCGTCTTGCCCACCCCCGTCGGACCGATTATTACCTTTAGAGTCTTGTTCAAAATAGCACGTTATTAAATGTCGTTACCGAATAACAAACAACTGATGTCCTTCACCGGCATGACGCATCTGGTCATTCCCCTTTGACGGACATCAGTTCTTTCGTATTCTTTTATAGCTTAATTGAAGTTTCGGATTTAGGAAGGCGGGCTGAAAACCTGGGTGCTCAAAACGCTACCTCTAATGGGGGCGACGCGTCTCGTGTCGGAAAAAAATGCAGCTATTATTTAGTAGAGTTTGTATCTTTCCTTTTCATTATCCCGACGCGGGACGCGTCGCCCCCATTAGTGCCAGCGTTTGGTGCTCGCGTTTTTTTGCAGCGTGTTTCTGGCAACTCAAAATGCCCAAATTCGGCGTCGCTTTTGAAGCCGATTTTGAACGCCCGAGCTTTCAGCCCACTCTTGCTGAATTCAAGAATTCAACAACTTAGTCAACAATTACGCGTACGGGGCGCCTTCAGATATTTCGAAGCCGTCCAAATCTATTTCATCATCATTGAACGAGGCGCCACCAAATATGGCATCATCTGCATAATCATCGTCAGCGGCCGAAACCCCTTTATTCTTTTTGGCAGTTATAGCCGTCACGGGGTCATCGTCCATACCCTCAATCTGCTGGGGTGCATTGCCCTTCGAGCGTACAATCTCAGCCTTGTCAAGATGTTCACCAGGTATGAGTTCCTTCACATCGAGGTAGAAACTGCGGTTGTTGAATGGGTCGAACACAAACTCCAGGCGCTGTTCCTCGTCCTCTATCAACTCCGACAGACGTGTGCTGTCCATCACATAGATATCCTCATCTGAGTCGCCAAGGCCCATATCCTCACGTGTTACCTGCTCGCCGCGTTCCCATTCGTCGTTGCACAAATAGAACGAAGTCATTTGGTCATCGGGGTAACCACACGATTCGAGTATTATTTTATTCAAGTCAAGGAAGCTTGCCTCGCTGTCGATTTTCACCTCGCGAACAAAGCCGTCCACCTCCTCGCATATAAATTTTATTCTGTATACCATATTATTAAGTCGGTGTTTGTAAGTAGGCTTATTTGATTTAAGTTTCGTATTTAACAAGGGCGGGCTGAATCATCGTGCAAGGCGAATGCAATCAAGCCTGCTTGAATTGCTGAGCCGCAGCCGATGATGCCAATGAAAGCCCAATGGAGCACATAGCCCAGGGCAAGCGAAGCGACACCCTGGGTATCGCGTGTTGGAGCAGTCGCGCCCTGTAAGGGCAAAAGCTTTAAGACATGGCGCAGGTGTTGAACAAAATATACATACGATGTTCCACTTTAAGACCGCTAAATCAGCTATCAAGTAAGAATAACAACATAAAGGGTTAAAGCTTTTGCCCTTACAGGGCGCGGAGACTCTACTATGCGGAAGCCCCAGGGTGTCGCTTCGCTTGCCCTGGGCTATGTGCTCCATTGGGCTTTCAGCCCGCCCTTGCTAAATCCGATACTTGAGTTATTTGATAATACCACGCTTTGACGACGTTATAAAGTCAAGGATATACTCAATTTCCGGACTCATTGGCACCGTTTCGCGTATTTCCTGCAAACACTCTTCACGCAGTTTGCCGCGCTGATAGAGCAAGCGGTAAGTGTTGTGTATGTTTTCAATCAGCTCACGGCTGAAACCACGACGGCGCAAGCCCACCAAGTTCAAACCACAATAAGCCACCGGCTCACGGGCTGCCATGCAGTAAGGCGGTATGTCCTGGCTGGTGCGTGTACCGCCACCCACCATCACATAACTGCCCACATGGCAGAACTGGTGTATCAGCACACAGGCCGAAATGATGGCAAAGTCGTCTATCACCACCTCACCGGCTATTTTGGTAGTATTGCCAATGATGCAACCATTACCCACCACAGCATCGTGTGCCACATGCATACCCTCCATCAGCAAGTTGTTGGAGCCTACCACAGTCTTACCTTTTGCGGCAGTACCACGGTTAATAGTCACATTCTCGCGAATGGTGTTGTTGTCGCCCACCTCGGCGGTAGTTTCCTCACCCTTAAACTTGAGGTCTTGTGGAATGGCACCTATCACGGCACCCGGAAAAATACGGTTGCCATCGCCAATGCGCGCACCCGACAGCAGCGTAACACTGTTCATCAGATGGTTATTTTTGCCTATTACCACATTTTTGTCGATGTAACAAAACGGACCAATCTCACAACCCTCGCCTATCACAGCTTCGGGGTGTATGTATGCTAACGGACTTATCATATTTAATCTTTATATGCATGAGAGCCTTACAAGCTCTTACTTATTCTTAACTATCTGAGCCGTAAAGGTGGCCTCCATCACCACTGTTTCGCCCACAAAGGCAAAACCGTGCATTGTTGAAATGCCGTGACGTATTGGCGCCATCAGCTCTACCTTGAACAGGAGCGTATCGCCCGGCACCACCTTCTTGCGGAATTTTACATCGTCTATGCGCAGGAAGTAAGTGCTCCACCGCTCGGGTTCCTCAATAGAGTTGAGCACGAGCAAGCCACCAGCCTGGGCCATAGCCTCAATTTGCAACACGCCGGGCATGACAGGCTCCTGCGGGAAGTGACCTTGGAAGAAGGCTTCGTTCGACGTCACATTCTTTACAGCCACAATAAAGTTTGAGCCAGTCTCTACCACCTTGTCCACCAACTGCATGGGGTAGCGGTGCGGCAACAACTCGCGTATGCGGTTAACGTCCATCAGCGGCTCTTCATTGGGGTCGTAGTTTGGCGCCTGTATTTCGTGCTGACGGATTTCGCGACGCATTTGGCGCGCAAATTTATTGTTGATGGTGTGTCCTGGACGTGTGGCAATAATCCTGCCCTTTATCGGACGGCCTATAAGGGCCATGTCGCCTATGATGTCGAGCAACTTGTGGCGTGCCGGTTCGTTCTGCCATACCAAGGCACGGTCCTGCACATAGCCAAGTTTTGTAGCGTCGCGATGCTCCACGTGCAGGTGGTCGGCCAAGCGGTCGAGCGCCTCTTGCGATATTTGCTTCTCGTATATAACGATGGCATTGTCCAAGTCGCCGCCCTTGATAAGGCCGGCCTTGAGCAGAGGTTCAATTTCGCGTACAAACACAAATGTACGTGCCGAGGCTATTTCTGTTTCAAAATTGGCCATGTCGTCAAGGGTCGCAAACTGACTGTTGATAAACTGCGACTCAAACGATATCATGGTAGTGATCGAGAACTGGTCGTCGGGCAGTATGATAATAGACGAACCGGTCTCCTCATCGCGGAACTCGATCTTCTTCTTTATCACATAAAAGTCCTTGGGAGCATTCTGTTCCACCACACCCACACGCTTGATGTTTTCAACGTAAAGTATAGAACTACCATCAAGGATAGGGAACTCAGGACCATTCACTTGTATCAAGCAGTTGTCAATACCCATGGCATAAAGTGCAGCCATGGCATGCTCAATGGTGCTGCATCGGGCTTCGCCCTTTGCCACCACTGTGCCGCGCGAGGTGTCTACCACATTCTCGGCTATGGCTTCAATTATGGGTTCGCCCTCAAGGTCTATGCGTTGTATTTTATAGCCATGATTCTCAGGGGCGGGATTAAAAGTCACCGTCAAACTGAGTCCGGTGTGCAGCCCCTTACCATAGAGCGAGAAACTGCCGGCCAATGTTTGCTGTTTTAACATAATGTTATATGATGTGGACAATTACAAGCAACTGTCCTCTGTTTTATATGGATAATATGATTTGATTTTCGAAATTGAGCAGCACATACCGTGCAAATGCCAAAGCGCCCCAGAGCCAAGACTCACCTTACTTTGCCTCTGCGCCACCAAGTGCATTTTACGCACGCTATTTTGCCTTCAGCGCCTGTATTTCCTTTTTGAGTGCCTCTATTTCCTGACGCATTTCGGGCAGATACTTGAACACCACGCTCGAGCGCATGAAGTTCTTGGCATCGATTGCCGGACTGCCCTGTATTGTCACATGGCCCTTGCGTATGCTGCCTGCTATGCCTGCCTGGGCGCCACAAAGCACACGGTCACCTATCACAGCGTGGCCCACTATGCCTACCTGTCCGCCAAACATACACCATTCACCAATCTTGGTAGAACCTGCCACACCCACCTGGGCCGACATCACAGTATTGGCGCCTACCTCGCAGTTGTGTGCCACCTGCACGAGGTTGTCAAGCTTAACGCCCTTGCGCACAATGGTCGAGCCCATGGTTGAACGGTCAACACACGTGTTGGCACCTATTTCTACATCGTCCTCAATGGTAACAATACCTATTTGAGGAATTTTCTCATAGCCATCGGCAGCAGGAGCAAAACCAAAACCATCAGCACCTATCACACAACCTGAATGCAGCGTCACGCGGTTGCCAATTTTACAATCGTGATATACCGACACGTTGGGATAGAACAAGCAATCGTCGCCCACTGTGGCACGTTCCTCTATCACCACGCCGGCATATATTTGACAGCCCTTGCCCACAACGGCGTGTTCACCTACATAAGCAAACGGGCCCACATAGCTGCCCTCGCCCACCGTAGCCGTTTCAGCCACACAGGCCAAGGGGTGAATGCCTGTGCGCTTCTGCATAGTCGACTGATAGAGCGTAAGCAAACGGGCTATGGCCTCATAGGCATTCTCCACACGTATCAGTGTGGTGTGCACCTCGTGTTCTGGCTTAAAATCCTTATTTACGAGCACAATACTCGACTGGGTGTCGTAAAGGTAGTGTGCATAATGCGGGTTAGCAAGGAAAGATATGGCACCTTTCACGCCTTCCTCTATTTTGGCAAAGGTTTTTACAGAGGCGTTTTCATCACCTTCAACTGTACCGCCAAGATACTCGGCTATTTGCTTTGCAGAAAATTCCATGTATAGTGATTGCTTTTCTTGTTTGTAAAGAGTGGTCTCCACCCACCTCATTAGCAGGTGGACGACGCGCAATATCTTTTTATTTTCGTTGTCTAAAGGCTTTGGCCTTGGTATGTCTTTGTGCGTCAATTATTTGACAACAACATCGTTTGCAACAGTTTACAAATCGTAATACGTTGGTTTTCAGTACATTTACTTCAAACATACGACTTATAGACTAATTTATCCGCATTATCAAAGACATAGGTTTATGCAAATATCGCAAAAATATTCGATATAAGCCCCTACACCTATGGTTTTTTACACGAATGCGCAGTTTTGTACAGGTTTGTAGGGGTTTGTACTATTTCCCATTCCTAAACTATAGCCTATCAAGGCTGTCTGTTTGAGGATGACGCTATGTCAATGACAGACTTACATGGCAATAAGCAGAACACTCACCTACCCTTACATACAATATCTTGTAAAACTGTCTGCACTCTGCACTTTTCCTTATAATAGCGCTGATACAGAGCACTTTACAGCGTGTAGATAACGCCAAAATTTGTATACAAACCGCTTAATTTGTCTGCACACGCTACTGTATCAGACATCACACTCTGAGGGTTTTGTTATGGGGACAAGACTTTTCTGTTGCTCCGACAGAAAAGTCTTGCCCCCATAACTGTTGTTACGCTGTGGCAAATCTGATGCGTGCAGACGGCAGTGCAGATAAATAACAAGGTCGTCTACACGCTTTTATATGTTGATTATCAACTGTTTATGTTGTAAAAGTGCAGAGTGTAGCGAGTTTGTGTGCGCGGACTAATATGTTAATGTGGTAATATGGTAATATGCTAATGAACTGACGCCGTAGCATTACCACTTGTAACACTACGGCGTCAGCCCTTATGTTCTTGAGGTCACGCAGACGTTAGTCCGTGCCCTCAAGAACATAAGGGCTACGCCGTAGTGTTGCTTGTTGGTTGCTTAACACGGGAAACATTATTTGTGTACAACTTGTACACTTTTTTTGTTTGCAAGCCTTGAGGTTTTATATCTTTGCGCCCACTACTAACTAAATTGTATATTATCATGAATACCAAACAAACCTTGCTGCAATTTGTGCAGCAAATTATGCACGAGGGCATCGATGCACTGATCGACCGTATCGCCAACCGCGTAATTGAAAAACTTGACAAAGCCCGAATGTCCATGCCACAAACGGCGGCGGAGTATGACGAAGAACTACCACAACCGAAAGACGTTGTTAAGCCACAACCGAATAATGTTACCGAGCCGCAAGCAACTGAGCCGCAAGTTACCGAGCCACAACCAACGGAGTCGCAACCTATCGAGTCGCAACCTATCGAGCCGCAACCAGGAAAAGCATGCAATGAGCAACCCGACACGCCCTCCCTTACCGAACAAGCCATGCAAATGGTTGACGAGATGTACGACACGCGTTATAACGTGCTTGACCGCGTGGCCGAAATACGCCGGCACAATGGGACTGATGCCAAGTTTGTGCCAGTGAACAAACTGGTGCGCAACACCATTGTTATCGACTTGCACAAACGCGGGTGCATGGTGTGGAACAACGATGTGGACCGCATTTTGGAGTCGGACTATATGCCGCAATACCACCCCTTTACAAGTTATTTGAAATCATTGCCCGCATGGGACGGCACCGACCGCGTGACACCCCTCGCCGCCCGTGTGAGCCGCGATCCGCTGTGGACCACCGTGTTCCACCGCTGGCTGCGCGCCATGGTGGCCGGGTGGCATGGTGCTGAGGGCGGCGCCGCCTCGCAGACGGGTGGCAATGCCATGATACCCTTGTTGGTGAGCGAGGAGCAGGGACTGCGCAAGAGCACCTTCTGCCGCATGTTGCTGCCGCTCGAACTGCGTAATTACTACACCGATAAGTTTGAACTCTCGGGCACGGAACGGCTCGAACTGGCTCTGTCGCGCTTTGCACTTGTCAACCTCGATGAGTTTGACCGTTATAGCCAGCACCATGCGGCCAAACTCAAGAATTTGGTGCAGCTCGGCACCATGCAGTCGCGTCGTCCGTATGCGAGCGGTTTTGCCGAGATGCCGCGCGTGGCCTCGTTTATTGGTACGAGCAATCGCTACGACTTGTTGAACGACCCCACGGGCAGCCGCCGCTTCTTTTGTCAGGAGGTGCACGGGGTGATAGACTGCGACACGCCGCTTGACTATGCGCAGCTTTATGCGCAACTGTTGCACGAGGTGCAGTCGGGTGAGCGGACTTATTTCACGCACACCGAGGAGGCTGCCATTCAGCATCACAACCGATTGTTTTACCAGTCGTCGCCCCTGCGTGAGTGTTTTGTGCGCCGTTTCGAGGTGGCTGATGAGGGCAAGCTGGTTGGTGGTGGCGAGTGGCAGACGGCCACGGCCATATTCCGCACGCTCAAGCGTGACTTGCGCGGCATGGTGCGCAATGCCACGCCTAACACTTTGGGACGTGAACTGATGCAGCTCGGTGTGCCGCGCAAGAGGTGCAACCGCGGGGTTATGTATTGGGTGAAAGCACGAGAGAGTTAATGTGCTAATGGGCTGACGCCGTAGCGTGGCTTGTTAGTTGCTTGGCGTGTTGGCCGCTAACGCGGAAAACAGAAGAACATAAGGACATAAGAACAGAAGGCTTTGCGTGTATTGGCCGCTTAGCACGGGAAACAATTAATGGAACGTATAGCAAGCCGTGCTCGCAGATGTAGGCTAAAAACTGATGTCGTAATAGAAAAGGAACTTGGCTACCTGTAGCCAATCTGGCATACAGATAACCAAGTTCCTTAACTCTAATCATTTATTGCACGAAGAAAATCGTGCAATTGATTGTCATTTTAATGAGACAAGAACGTCCTTCTCTTCTTCTGTTACATTGAGCTTGCCCTCACGAAGTAACCAGCCAAGAGCCAAATACAAGTCCTTGTCAGAACGAGTTTTGATGTTCTTTTTCAGTTGCTTGCCTGTGAGTTCACCGCCCTCATTAAGGGCTTCCCAAATTTTTCCGGCCAATTCGCCGGCCTTTTCTTCAAACATACTTTAATATCTGTTAGTTAGACATCGGTGTAAGCGGATAGTTGTTAACTATCCATAACCTGATGGCAAAGTTACTATAATTTTGAGAATACGGAAACAATTACCTTGAAAATCAGACATATATGTGCATTTTATAACGGAAATGCGTTCTCGAGTTTTCAAAAACGGCATTCATTCGCGTATCTTTTATAGCACTTCGATATTGTCTGACTTGTCTTAACAAATATGACTAACAGACTTTTTCTTGTTATAATTCAAGCAAAATGTCCAAACGATTTTGCCCTAATTCACTTGGTTTGCGCTATCTTTGCATAAGATGGGCTGCGGTTCGGCAAAGATCGCGAGTAAACTTGCATCTTTGCGCTCACCTTGCACTATCTTTGTATAAGATAGGCTGCGGTTCGGCAAAGATTGCAAGTAAACTCGCATCTTTGCTCTCACCTTGCACCATCTTTGCCCCGAGTTGGCAATCATTCAACAAGTTAAAATAAGATATATGGGTTTATTAGTCTATAGTGCTTCCGCTGGATCGGGAAAAACGTATACGCTCGCGCTAAAATATATTGCCATGGCAGTAGCTACGGATCGTGCGAGCGACTTTACAAATATCTTGGCCGTAACCTTTACCAACCTGGCTACTGCCGAAATGAAAAACCGCATATTGGAACAACTCGACAATCTTGCTCAGGGCGGTACTGATAAGGATTTCTTGGAAAATCTTATCAAAGAGACCAATATTAGCAAGGACGTACTTGTGCGACGTGCGAAAGGTGTGCTTGCTGCAATTATGCATGATTATGACCATTTTAGAGTTGAAACGATAGACTCTTTTTTCCAAACGTTATTGACTAATCTGGCACATGAGTTGAAGTTGCCCCGAGGCTTTAGGGTTGACCTCGACGACAAAGCTGTGGTGTCACAATCGGTGGACCGTATGCTGTTAGGTGTTGGTAATGAGGCAAATGTCGATTTGACAAGTTTGATCATCAGTGTCCTTGAACGCTATATTGACGATGATAAGGGGTGGAATATTGCGAAGAAACTGAAACGATTTGCTCAGGCCAATTTGTTTCGCGGCGAATATATGGCTCATGATGAAGAAATAGAGGAAGTTTCTTCAGACTCTAAATATATGGGACGTTTGCATCATGCATTGCGCTCGGCATTGCGCTCGTACAAAAGACAATTTGACGAGAAACTTGAAGATTGCATTGCGCGTATAGAACCTGAGGTGGAAGCAGTGGCTGGGGTAAGCAAGAAAAAAGCCAATTGCATTCGAACATACGAGAAAAACCTGCGCGGGCATGTATTCGACGAACCAGCAAAGACCATTGTGCCCATGATTGGCAATTGGGAGGCCGTGTTTAATAAAACCTGTAAGGAAAAGGAAGCATTGCGTGGGCATGCACAGCGCATTTCGGACATACTAAAAGAGATGGAATACTTGCGTGAGACGTATGCATGTGATGTGTATAACTGTGAACTTACACGTGAAAATTTGGACGAACTGAGTTTGTTGGGAGCAATTTCGCGTGAAATAACGCGTTACACGACAGAGCATGAGACCTTTCTGTTGGCTCGCACGCCCGAGTTGTTCAACCGCATGGTTAAGGGAAACGATGCTTCATTTGTGTTTGAAAAGTATGGCACAACATTCAAACACATAATGATTGATGAATTTCAAGATACTTCGCGTATGCAGTGGAGCAACTTCAAGACATTGTTGCTCGAGAATATGGCACAAGGCGATGAAAGTATGCTTGTGGGCGACATCAAGCAGAGCATATACCGCTGGCGTGGCGGCGATTGGAATATTTTATTCGATATCAAGAAAGAATTTGACCAAGCAAAAGTATTACCTAAAGTCGAAAACTACCGTAGTCTGCCCGTAATTGTACGCTTCAATAATGCCTTTTTTGTCAAAGCATCTACTTATATTGATAAAAGACATTGGGAGGTGCCAGGTGATTGGATCTGCCATGGAACTAATTTGATGCCTGTTTTGCCGGAAAAGGTGGATAATAGCAACATCATACAACAGATATATAAGGACGTTGAGCAGACACCACGTTGTGGCGAAGAAGGGACTGGCTACGTGCGCATTGTTATGAATGACAAGGATACTACTGCAGAGGAAACAATAGAGGACCTTTATGGACAGGCCGTAAATCTGCATGTAGAGCATGGCGTGCCGTATGGCGAAATGTTAATTTTGGTAAGAAGAAATTCTGATGCCCAAACTATTATTGACTATATTACTGAAAAAGACCCGGCGTTTCCAATAACATCTGCCGAGGCTTTCATGTTAAAGTCGTCGTTGATGGTAACGACCTTAATTAACGCGCTGAAGTTTTTGTTAAACGACAAAGACACCTTGGCAATGGCGTTATTACGCGAGGGATTACATGCCATTTATGACAAAATAGAAGATAAAGAACTTAGGAACTTCTATTTAGATATGATAGATGGAATATGTACCACATTGAGTGATGATGCTCAGCGGGCTACAATGCAGCAAATGCCTCTGTATGAACTTTGTCTGCACTTGATGATGATGATGCACTATGAGGAAGCGGAAAAGCTTGGCGAACTGAAGCAGTCGGCCTATATTTTCGACTTCTTAGATGCTTTGGTTAGCTATATTAACGATCATTCGTCAGACATTAAGGACTTTATCTCTTTCTGGGATGATGTACTCTCAGAACGCTCTATTGCCGTAAATGTGGAAGATGCTGTCCGTGTGATGACCATACATAAAGCCAAGGGGCTTGAAGGTCATACAGTGTTCATACCATTTGCCGATTTTTTACTTGAGAGCAGCAAAAAAGATAACATTATATGGTGTACCCCTCAACGGAATATGACACATGACACAAACGTGAATGCTTTGGTAAGCAAATTACCTTTAGTGCCGGTTAAAGATGTGAAAAAGATGAATGAGAGTGCTTATTCTACATCTTATGAAAACGAACACATGCAACAAAGAGTTGACAGTCTGAACACACTATATGTGGCATTTACGCGTGCAAAATGCAATCTGTTTATATGGAGTAAACGACCGAAAATAGGAGGCCGTAGTGCGTTTAACTTGATTGACGCATTTGTCAATAACCTCCAACCCAGCGACACGAAGACAAAAACGACTCCAGGTGTTGTATGTTATGGCAATGTCGTAGGGGCTAAAGATGCGAAAGACAAACAAGCCCCCAACGATATTCCTGTAAGTATTAGTCACAACGACTTGTCGGGGGTTAAATTCTTCCAATCTTCAAAAGCGCTCGACTTTTTGGCTGATAGCGAAAGAGAAATTGAAGGTGACACGCCGGAATTGCAGCATCAACGCAGAACGCGTTACTTCATGAACAAGGGTACATTGTATCATCAAGTATTTTCGCGGATAGAGCGTAAGGAGGACGTACCAGGCGTCATAGAAAAAATGAGAGCCGAAGGGTTATTGGCCACAAAGAAGCAGGCTGACGAGATTCTAACTTTTGTGACAGGAGCACTGCAGCAGGAAAAAGAAGCAGCAAGGTGGTTTGATGGTACTTACGAGTTGTACAACGAACACAACATTTTAATACGTAGTGACGGACACGCTAAAATGTTTCGTCCCGACCGTGTGATGGTAGCAGCTGATCATGCTGTAGTGGTGGACTATAAATTTGGCAGCGAGAAGGAAGAATATAAGGATCAAGTGGAAATGTACGCGAACAACCTTGCCAAACTTCTGAACAAGCCTGTAAAAGGTTACTTATGGTATGTCAAATTGGAAAAAGGTGTTGAAAAAGTATGCGATATCGAATTGAATATTAAATAGTAAAAGGGTAGTTATGGATAGATGTATAGATAGTTTCTTGCAGCATGTAGCATCGTCGCTAAAAAATAAATTTGGCGACAATCTAAGTCGCGTGGCTGTAGTATTTCCGAACAAACGTGCGAACCTTTTTTTGAACGAATATCTGGTAACAGGCAACGAGGTTATGTGGGCGCCAACCTATATGACTATCAGCGAGCTGTTTACATCGTTGTCGCATTTGCAAATAGCTGATCCAGTTGATGTTGTGTGCCGGTTGTACAAGCATTATGCAAAGGCAACAAATAGTAACGAATCTCTCGACTATTTTTATGGTTGGGGAGAGAGATTGTTAGCTGATTTTGATGACCTTGACAAGAATCTGGGTGATGCGGACAAAATATTCCGCGACTTACGGGAATATCAAGAGATAGGGGCCTATGATGAAATATTAGATGAGGATCAAATTGCGCAATTACGTAAATTCGCAGGTGACTTTTCTGTTAAGGACCGCAGTAAAATACGTGAGCGCTTCATGCAGTTGTGGGAGGCAATGCTACCCCTGTATAAAGGACTGAAAGAGGATTTGGCCAAAGACGGAATGGCCTATGAGGGACAGCTATACCGCGATGTGCTCGAACGGCTTAAACGTCAAGAATTGGTATTGCCGGCACAATTTGATTACTACGCTTTTGTTGGCTTTAATGTGCTTGATTCTGTTGAAAAAGAACTGTTCAAGTTGTTGCAAGCTGAGGGGAAGGCCCTGTTCTATTGGGATTATGATGTTCATTATGTCAATAATAATGACCCTCTTTCCCCAACAGAGGCCGGTGTGTTCTTGCAGGAAAATCTTAAGACTTTCCCTAATGAATTGGCCAACGATACTGGTCTGTACAACAATCTGACAGGCAGGAGTGGAACAAAACTTGGAATAACCTTTGTTGCTGCCGACACAGATGCCATACAAGCACAATATGTCGACCAATGGTTGTCGACACGATGTGATGGAAAATTAGACAGCAATGAGGCACGACAAACTGCTATTGTGCTATGCGACGAGGGACAGCTTTTGCCCGTACTACACGCCTTACCCAAAAGCAAGGGGTATGATGTGAACATCACAAAGGGTTTCCCCCTGACACACACACCAGCTTATGCCTCTGTGATAAGGTTTATGAATGAGATGTTGTATGATCAAAATGTACGACGTTGCAAACTGCCTGAGGGAACCAAACCTATGCCACTGCAACAAAGCGAGGCGATGGACAAGTTGTTAGTAATTCAACAATTAGTGAAGAATGATGCGGTCGATGTGCGCAAGAAGTACAAAACTGATGATTGGAAAAACATATTGTACACGGAGTCATACTTCCAAATATACACCATTATATCACGTTTTGTTAAACTAATTGAGACTGGCACATTGTCTACAGAAGGAACTAATAATTTGTATATTGGTCTGGACACACTGTTCAAACTACTCAAACAGGTCATGCGCAGCCAAACAATACCGTTTCATGGAGAACCAGCCGTTGGACTACAGATTATGGGTGTGCTCGAAACACGATGCCTGGACTTTAAGCATGTATTGATGCTATCGGTAGGAGAGGGTATACTGCCTCAAAAAGCAACTGATGCATCATTTATTCCTTTCTTAATTCGCAAACGGTACGGACTAACCACATACCTGCGCAAAACGGCCGTTTATGCCTATTATTTCTACCGATTGATGCAGCGCGCCCAAGATGTGACTTTAGTTTACAACAATTCGACGTCAGGCACACATAGAGGCGAGATGTCGCGCTTTATGCGTAGTATGCATTATGACCCGCAATTAGGGAAAGACATCAAACGCTATCATCTGAAAAGTGTGCCACGACCGTTGTCTTTGCCGGAACTGAAGATCTGCACAAACGCAGAGAATATGGAACAGCCATTTCGTAACAAATTCTCACCATCGGCACTCAATACATATTTGTCGTGCAATCGTATGTTCTATTATCAATACATTAAGCATCTCCGTAAACCAGACGACACGGATGGCATAATTGACCCACGAGATTTGGGTACAGTCTTTCATTATGCAGCTCAGTCCTTTTACGATGAAGTAATTGGAAGGCAATGTATTGAGCCGAAATCATTGCGCAATTATTTGGAAGTCAAAAACAATGTGCAATTGCAGGATATTGTCAGAGGAGCATTCCTTGATACGAAAATAGAACGCACTGCGATGGCCGAAACAATTGTCAACAAATTTCTGCATGATACAATCAAATATGACTCAGGAGAATTTAACTCCAACAAGGCTTTGACTCTGAATAGCCTCGAATTTGTAGCAGCCGAACGCGATGCCGGGATCTTTCTGAAAGTACCTTTTGGAAAAGAAGGCAAATTGGTCAACATTAGGTTATATGGCCAAATAGACAGGCTCGATTTAGCTGAGCTCGAAGGCGTTGGCCAATGTCTGCGCGTGGTGGATTATAAAACGGGAGGCAGTAGTGTAGAAGTGAAGGACATGGAACATATGTTTAATCATCAACAAGAGAAAGATCCTAAACACCCGTTCCAGACATTTGCTTATTGCTTGATTGTACACGAAAGTCCAGAGTTTTCACAATACAAGAGTTTACCTTTGGTGCCCGCGCTTTATTATGTACATCATTTTCAGCAAAAAGGGTTTAATCCATACATATCCTTTGAAGGCAAGTCATGCACAGACTTCAGAGCATATGCCGAGGAGTTTAAGTCAAAGCTCATAGGTTTGCTTTCAGAGATAATTGACCCCAAAAATCCATTTGAATGTACTAACAACAAAGATACCTGCAAATATTGCGACTTCTGTGATATGTGTGGCAGAAATTCGTGATTGTTGCTAAAGAACAAATTAGAAATAGATGGTAAGTATAGCTGTATCTGAATCATTCAAGAACATCTGCCCCGATTTCTGTGGCGCGGGGATTCATGCCACCGTAAAAAACAGTGCTTTATCTGATGCCCTGTGGGAAGAAATTACTGCTTATGGTAACGAACTCTCAGGGAAGTACACTATTGACACGATTAAAGAACGTGCAGGAATTTACGCAACACGCCTGGCTTACAAGGCATTTGGTAAGGATCCGAGCCGTTACCGTCCAGCCTGTGAGCAACTTGCACGCAGAATATTGCAAGGTAAGGAGTTGTACCACATCAATACGGTTGTTGATGTGGTCAACCTCCTGTCATTGTACACAGGTTACTCCACTGCCGCTTTGGACGGAGCGTGCATAGCAGGTAATAATGTGGAGCTTGGCATTGGACGAGCAAACGAACCATATCAGGCTATAGGCAGAGGTTTACTCAATATCGAGAACTTGCCAGTCTATCGCGATACAGAAGGTGCGTTTGCCACACCAACGAGTGATTCTACACGCACAATGGTATCTCTTGACACTACTAACTTGTTGGTGCTTATCAATGCTTATGATGGCGACCCTCAACATTTGTACGAAGCTATAAAATACGGAGTAAGATGCTTGAAACAATACGCTTGCGCCTCAAACATAGAAGTGACAATTTACGCGTCACATATCACACCGCAAATTGAGGCATTGCAACAAAAGTATGATTGTTGTTAGTCTTTCTGAAAGGTCTGCGTTTGAGCATATTCAACTATTTTCTGAAGTTTGCTTATGACTCATTACGCATGTTTACTTGCAGTATAATTGAAAGTAAAACCCGTTAGCACGCATTTTTGTGCTAACGGGTTAAATAATTGCAGAATTACAATGTTATTGTCAACCCCTCTTTGGCCAAACATGTTTCTTGAAAGACGGACTTCGCCTCGTTTAGCAATACGTTCTCATCATCATAACGTGAGGAAAAATGTCCAATAACTAATTTGCCGACACTTGCAGCCTTTGCTATTTGCGCAGCTTGTAATGCAGTTGAATGTAAAGTTTCAATAGCTCTCGCCAAATTGTCTTGTCCGAAAGTTGCTTCATGATAAAGGACGTCAACTCCGCGAAGAATAGGCACATTTTGCGGACGATAGCATGTATCGGAGCAATATGCATACGTCCGTCCCTTGTCTGCGGGAAAGACTAACTGCTCGTTAGGCACAACGCGCCCGTCTGGCATAGTCCAATCTGCTCCTTGTTTTATGGAATTTATGGCATAATACGGAATATCCAAATAATCGATCATGTCGCGACGAATGTGAGGCAAGGGAGGTCGCTCCTTGAACAAAAAGCCACAACACGGCACTCGATGCCGCAAGGGAATGGTGTAGACCATTACAGAGCGATCCTCATAAATCAAGATCGATTCGTCGACAGTTGGCAGTGGATGGAAAATGACATCAAAGGCTATGCCCTTGCAAAAGAAATTGAGCTGAGGACGCATGAGCTCTTCTAACTCGGCATGGGCATATATGTGCATGGGTAACGTTCGACCAGCCAAAGACAAGGTTGACAGCAATCCTATCAGACCAAAGATGTGATCGCCGTGCAAATGGGATATAAAGATGTGTGACAAACGCGAAAACTTTTGACGCGCTTGTCTAAATTGCGCTTGTGCACCCTCACCGCAATCAATTAAAAATAGCTTTTCGCGTATGTTTACCACCTGAGCCGACGGCCAATGCTTCAATGTGGGCATGGCGCTGCCGCAACCTAATATGTGTACGTCGAACTTTTCCATATCGCAAAATTACGCAAATCGGCAATAAAAGTGTAATTTTGTGGTCAAAAAAAGTGGGCGACCTTAAGTTGCCATGTCTTTTACCTATTACGCAGGTTTTCAAAATTTGTTTATATAAATCTTAGTTTAGCCAATATGGTTTGGCATCTCAACTGAAGATGTGCACATACTCATACAAAAATTTAGTTTATGGAAACAGCTAATAAAAATAATAATAGAGGCTCACATACGCGAGAGGAACAAATGCAGGCTTTCGGCCGTTTGCTTGATGTACTTGACGAACTACGTGTGAAATGCCCGTGGGACCGCAAACAAACAAACGAGAGTTTACGTCCAAACACCATAGAAGAGACATACGAATTGTGCGATGCGCTGATGAAGCACGACACGAAGAATATTTGTAAGGAATTGGGAGACGTGCTTTTGCATGTATGCTTTTATGCAAAGATTGGTTCGGAAACACGTGATTTTGACATTGCCGACGTTTGTCGTGAATTATGCGACAAGCTTATATTCCGTCACCCCCACGTGTTTCCACCCAAAGGACAGGACAACAATCACATAGATACAGCACAGCAAGTAAGCGAGCAATGGGAACTGCTGAAACAGAAGGAAAAAGATGGCAACAAAAGCGTATTGGCTGGTGTGCCAGAAGCATTGCCTTCGCTAATAAAAGCGTATCGAATACAAGATAAAGCGCGCAATGTGGGTTTTGATTGGGAAGAGAAGTCTCAAGTTTGGGAAAAGGTGAAAGAGGAAATAGGAGAATTTGAGACGGAAGTAGAACACATGGATAAAGACAAAGCTGAAGCCGAATTTGGTGATGTGATGTTCAGCCTTATCAATGCTGCAAGATTGTACAAGATAAATCCGGACAATGCACTGGAGCGCACCAATCAGAAATTTATTAGACGCTTTAATTATCTTGAAGCTCACACTATGAAACAAGGACGTAATCTTACAGATATGAGCTTAGAGGAAATGGACGCTATCTGGAATGAAGCAAAGTTGCATGAACGTGATGGCAATAAATAACATGATGCCCCAGGCTTTTGCATTATTCAAATGTCCTCACGAAAACGTATTTACGCGTATTGAACAATTCAGCAAGCCAAGGACTTTTCAAACACTTGAAGACATACCAACGACAGGAGGCTATTTAATTGCACCTTTCGTTTGTTCAGAAGAATGTCCTATATTGTTTATAGAACCTGATGCAACGAGTGTAAGTGAGATAGAACCAACTGCAGATGTTAGCGATATTGGCTTTGTAGATGACGCATTAGAAGAAAGAAGGGCATACAGTAAAGCTTTCAAATCCGTATCTGAGATGTTTGATAATAAGGCTATTAAAAAGCTTGTACTATCGCGCAGATTAAACTGTAAGTTGTCGTCAACCCTTGATGCTGAAAAATTATTTTTGAGAGCTTGTACTCTTCGACCTAACAATTTTGTTGCGCTTTGGCACACCCCAGTTTCAGGTACATGGCTTGTAGCAACGCCAGAGCCATTACTTGAGCGTACAAATTCTGTATGGCATACTGTAGCTTTGGCTGGAACACTGCCATGGAACGACAACATAGACGTTTTATGGGACAACAAGAACAAAGAGGAACAAGTGCTTGTTAAGGATTTTATTGCAACTACACTCAAGCCAGTAACAGAGGATATGGATATTTCGCCAACATATTCGTTGCGCAGTGGTAACATACAACATTTGTGTAATGACATTACATTTACTTTGAAGGACAATGTTAATCTGTTCCAGGTGCTACAGACTTTACACCCAACTCCTGCGGTGTGTGGACTGCCACGCGAAAAATCAAAGTCGGCCATATTAGAAATAGAACCCACTTCCCGGTTTTATTATGCGGGATTTAGCGGACCGTATTTGCTGAAAGAACAGACCATGCTGTATGTATCATTGCGCTGCATGCAATTAAATGCAAACATGGCGACCCTTTATGCTGGCGGTGGCATCATGCCTGAAAGTAAGGAAAACGAAGAATGGGAAGAAACTGTTAGGAAAATGGCGACCATGAGGCAGCTGATAAAACGAAATTAAAATAAAAATGTATTGCGACACAACACAAGTAAACCAATTAACAGCACTACTCGTAGCTTACAATATACGCAATGCCGTGGTGTGTCCTGGGTCGCGTAATGCGACGATTGTTCATAATTTGTATGAAATACATCGACAAGGCAAAGTAAGCATACACCCTGTTACAGACGAACGCAGTGCAGCATTTGTTGCCCTGGGAATGTCTTTGGCTACTCAAGAACCGACTCTTGTATGTGTCACGTCAGGCTCTGCATTGCTTAATTGTGTGCCGGCTGTTGCCGAGGCGTACTACCGACACTTGCCGTTACTTGTTATTTCGGCAGATAGACCACTACAGTGGATTGGCCAATATGACGGTCAGACTCTGCAGCAAATTGGTGCTTTGGAACCTTATTGTAGAACGGCACAAATCAATCCGCCACGAAGCGAAGGTGACTACTGGGTTAATAATTTGCATATCAATGAGGCCTTTAATAGCCTATATCATGGTGAGGGCGGACCAGCACATATTAACGTGGCAATAGAAGAGCCTATGTTTAGCTTTAATACGGTGCAGTTGCCCAATGAACGCGTAATTAGCGTAACTTGCCCTACAAATTGCACTCCAATACCACAAAACATTGTTGACATTATAGCGAATGCTAAATTGCCAGTGCTCTTGATTGGCCAATATGAAAGGGGCGACATTCGTAAGGAAGTTGCTGATATCGTTGTAAACGAGCAGATGCTTGTATTGCCTGAAATTATTTCAGATGTGCCAGGCAATCATTTGATGAATGCTTTTGACTATCTTTCGACGCAAACTGATGCATTGAAACCTGATTTAGTGGTGCAAATTGGAGGGAACTTTGTCCACAAATCATTCAAGAGTCTGTTACGCAACACCTCTTGTTGTGTGATACGAATAGACGAGGAACAAGGTTTGATAGACACTTTCTGCCATTTGCAATACAAAATTCAATCAGCTGTTCAGCCAGCCTTAGCGCAACTATCAATGAAACTTCCCCGAAAGCATGAGGGGGTTGCCAAAGCTGAACGCAGGCTTGCAGATACCGCAAAAATATTAGAAGATGGATTATTGGCAGATGAGGAGCATTTGACAATGAATTGCGTCATTAGGCATTTGTATATGAAAATGCAAACACTCGCTTGTGATTATACATTGCATTTGGCCAACAGCTCATCAGTAAGAATAGCTGGCAATTATTTCAAGTCGGGTGTGCAACCAATCCTTTGCAACCGTGGCGTTAACGGCATTGAGGGGTCATTGTCTGCGGCTGTTGGATATGCGATGAAGATGTGGGGACTTAGCATTGTGATAATAGGCGATTTAAGTTTCTTCTATGATGCGAATGCCTTATGGAACGTGTCACTACCGTCAAATCTGCGAATATTGTTGCTCAATAATAATCATGGCGGTATCTTTGACCAGTTGAATGGATTAGAGAAGTCACCGGCACGCGACAAATTTATAGCTGCAGGACAACAGACTTATACGGCTGCAGGAATTGCACAAACATTCCATATAGGTTATACTGGCGTTCAAAATTTTGACGACCTGCGTCCTGCCTTAGAACATTTTATAGTACCCGATGGCGGTTCACAAATTGTTGAGGTATTTGTTAATGGGTGATTGTCCATTATAATAATATCTGACATTTTGAACACCATCATGGCATGCAAAGTTTAGCTGTAACGCAAAATAAACAATCTGAAAATGTAGCGTAACACAAAAAATAACTAACTTTGCAAAGGAAATATTTCGGGATTTTTCATGTAGTTGGCCTGTGCTGACAATACACGGAATATCACTTAATAATACGAACCAACTTAAAAGACGAATATTAACTTCAATTTTCATGGAAAAAAGCGCATTACAAATTGCACGTGCTGCTTACCAGCCCAAGCTGCCCGCAGGCTTGCGTGGCAATGTAAGTATCAAAGAAGGTGAACCCACTCAAAGTGTAGGTGATCAAGAAGAAATCAAGAAATTGTTCCCTAACACATATGGTATGCCTTTGGTAGAGTTTGTTCCCACAAACGAAAAGAAAGAGTATGCTCCAATGAATATTGGCATCATCCTTTCGGGTGGTCAGGCTCCTGGCGGTCACAATGTGATTTGCGGTCTGTATGATGAACTCAAGAAGCAGAACCCCGCAAACAAGCTTTACGGCTTTTTGATGGGACCTGGCGGTTTGGTTGACCACAAGTACATCGAACTTACTGATGCCATCATAGACGATTACCGCAATACTGGTGGTTTCGACATGATTGGCTCTGGCCGTACTAAACTTGAGGAAGAAGATCAGTTCGAAAGTGGCTTGAAAATTATTCGCGAGTTAGGCATCAAAGCTGTCGTGATTATCGGTGGTGATGATTCGAATACTAACGCATGCGTGTTGGCTGAGTACTATGCTGCTCATAACTGCGGCGTACAAGTTATCGGTTGCCCTAAGACTATTGATGGCGACTTGAAAAATGACCAGATCGAAACTTCATTCGGTTTTGATACTGCATGCAAGACTTACGCAGAGGTTATAGGTAACATTCAGCGTGATGCTAATTCTGCACGTAAATATTGGCACTTTATCAAGTTGATGGGTCGCTCAGCCAGCCATATCGCATTGGAATGCGCCCTTCAGTGCCAGCCTAATGTATGTATCATCAGCGAAGAGGTTGAAGCAAAGAACCAAACTCTTGATGACATCGTAACATATATTGCTGAGATTGTTGCAAAACGCGCAGCTAATGGTAACAACTTTGGTACTGTATTGATTCCGGAAGGTTTGATTGAATTCATTCCTGCAATGAAAAAGCTTATTGCTGAATTGAATGACCTTTTGGCTACACCGGAAGCTGCAACTGTAGCAGCAGCTGAACAACGCGCCTGGATTCTTGGCAAATTGTCAAAGGAGAATGCTGCTATCTACGAGAGCCTTCCCGAAGGCGTTGCCAAGCAGCTTACAATGGAACGTGACCCTCACGGAAACGTACAAGTTTCGCTCATTGAAACCGAGAAGCTCCTCTCTGAAATGGTTGGCAACAAACTTGCTGCATGGAAGAAGGAAGGTAAGTTCGTAGGCAAATTCTCTGCACAACACCACTTCTTTGGTTACGAGGGTCGTTGCGCAGCACCTTCAAACTACGATGCAGACTACTGCTATGCACTCGGTACAAGCGCAGCACAACTCGTTGCTAATGGCAAGACTGGCTATATGGCTATTGTAAAGAACACTACTGCACCTGCAGAACAATGGGTAGCCGGCGGTGTGCCTATTACAATGATGATGAATATGGAACGTCGTAACGGCAAGATGAAGCCCGTTATCAAAAAGGCTTTGGTTCGTTTGGATGGTGCTCCTTTCAAGAAGTTTGCTGAGCATCGTGCTGAATGGGCTGAAAAAACTTGCTTCGTTTATCCTGGTCCTATTCAGTACTGGGGTCCATCAGAAGTTTGTGACCAATGCACTGCTACTCTGAAATTAGAACAGGGTAAATAATAACATGCTCTTCAAATTATGAAGAGTTGATATAGAGCGAGGATAAACGATAGCAATCGTGGTGAAGTATATTCTTTAATACATTGTATATCGTTTATCCTCTTTTTACTTTTTAATATGGTCCTAAAGAATCCTTCAAATAGAAAAACAGTGAGAGTAAATTGCAAGAAGAGTAGGGGAGGTGCATACAAACCAACACGAAGCCGTCGCACATATTCTCGCAGCAAGAGACATATCTCTTTGAAGGAGAAGGCGATATCAGAATTTCGCAATATCAACCAAAAGGCGCGTATTCTTTTCATCAGACTTTCTATTATCTGCTTAGTTGGCATTTTCTGCTATTTTGTGTACATCTATTTTGTAGTACCATACAGTCTAAAATGGCAAGCTCTGAATGGCAATGAAATGTATCCAGAGGGTTTCTCAATTCATGGTATAGATATAAGTCATCATCAAGGTGACATAGATTGGCATAAGGTTAAAAATGCGACTGTTAACGGAGAAACTATAAGCTTTATATTTATCAAAGCGACAGAAGGTGAAAATCATCTTGATAAAAATTTCAACGACAATTTCTATCAAGCAAGAGACAATGGTTTCTTACGCGGTGCATATCATTATTTCAAACCTAATGTCTCAGCCACTGTACAAGCTAAATACTTTCTTAAACAGGTTCATCTTGAAGAGGGTGACCTCCCCCCCGTGCTTGATATCGAGGAGAAAGGCAATCTTTCTGTGGAAAATTTACGAAAAGCTTCACTCACTTGGTTAAGGGTGGTGGAAAAGGAATATGGCGTTCCCCCTATAATCTACACAAATTACAAATTCAAGAAAGACTACCTAAATACAAAAGAGTTTGACAGATATCCATACTGGATTGCACACTATTACGTACACTCATTAACATATAGCGGCAAATGGCGTTTTTGGCAACACACAGATTGCGGACACATTGACGGAATAAAAGGAAATGTTGATTTGAATATATACAATGGCTCTATGTATGATTTGAAACGCCTCTGTATAGTAAAGGATTGGTAAGTCGCATTAAGGAAGGGCTATTTATTTTGGCAGAGAATTAAGTTTGTCATAAACAAATGGAATATGAACGAAATAGGAGAAATTTTCCTTGCCACTCCGAACTTCTGCGATTCTCAGCACATTCTACTGCAATAGAATTGCATTTCTTACACGAATTTATAAACAAAGCCACTTCAATTAAAATTACAACTTGTATGAGAATGCTTTGTAAATCAAAAGGAAAATAGTAACTTTGCAGCGCCGTTACGAGATAATGGCATAATTCAAACCTATAAAAATAAAAAACAAATGGCAACAAGAATCCGTTTGCAGCGTCATGGCCGTAAGAGCTACGCTTTTTACAGCATTGTTATCGCTGACGTAAGAGCACCACGTGATGGTAAGTTTACTGAAAAGATTGGTACATACAATCCCAACACCAATCCTGCAACAGTAGATTTGAATTTTGAACGCGCCTTGTATTGGGTAGAAAATGGTGCACAGCCTACTGACACCGTACGCAACATCCTTTCTAACGAAGGTGTAATGCTCATGAAACACCTTAATGGTGGTGTACGCAAGGGCGCATTTGATGAAGCTGCAGCAAAGGCTAAATTTGATGTTTGGAAGCAAGCTAAGGACGCAAAGGCAACTGCCGCTGCTGACAAGAAGGCTGCTGACAAGAAAGCTGCTGCTGAAGCTCGTCTCGAAGCTGAAAAGAAGGTTAACGAGAAGATAGCAGAGAAGGTAGCAGAAAAGAAGGCTGCTGAAGCTGCTGCTAAAGCAGAAGCCGAAGCTGCCGCAAAGGCTGCTGCAGAAGCTGAAAACGCTCCCGCAGAGGAAGCTACAGAAGCACCTGCTGAAGCTTAATTTATTCGTTCTTTTGAGCAATCGAGTAGGAGATAAGTGCTATCAAGTACTTATCTCCTATTTTTCTTATTTGGGCATAATAAATTGGGTAGAGCTTGTCTATAGCTTGATGGACCGTCCTACTTATTGTACTCGTTGGTATAGCCAGACCATATTCGCAAAAACATAGACTTCTTGATTAGTAGGACTATACTGATACGTACGAATAATGCCGCAAAATCCTTCTACGCCTTTTCGCATATCTATGCCTTGAGAATAGAGATGGTTGATGTTATTTTCTTTCAGACAAAACATAAGTACTTTTGTCTGCAAAATTCAGACTTTATAGGAGCCTTTTCAATACGACCTGCATGGGATGCTTACCTTTGATGCTATTCTGTGAACTCCAAATAAGACATAAGCTGCATTGAAAGATTCGAAGAGAATCTTTCAATGCAGCTTATATATTGTCAATTCCTTTATTGTATTGTTATAGAAATGCGTTATTTAATTATGCCTAACTCGCAGAACACCTTGCGCAAGGCGGCTACAGCACGATCTACTTGTTCTTTTGTATGAGTGGCCATTAAAGCTACACGCACGAGCGTGTCTTGAGGGGCGCATGCTGGTGGAATCACTGGATTAATGAACACACCTTCATCAAAGGCACGCGCTGTTGCAACAAAAGTCTTTTCTGTATCACGCACATACAACGGAATGATAGGTGATTCTGTATCGCCTATTTCGAAGCCCTCTTCCTTAAATCGTTTCAATGCGTAACGAGTTACATCCCACAGAGCTTCAATACGTTCAGGTTCATTCTGAATGATATGCAGAGCTTCAAGCGCACAAGCTGTAGCAGCAGGCGTATTTGAAGCAGAGAAAATGTATGTACGCGCATTATGGCGTAACCAATTTATGATACTTTCGTCTGCAGCAATAAATCCACCGATTGAAGCAAGAGACTTACTAAATGTGCCCATGATCAAGTCTACCTCGTCGGTCAAGCCAAAATAGTCGCACACACCACGTCCCTGACGACCGAATACTCCAATACCATGTGCTTCATCTACCATGATAGTGGCATTGTACTTATGCTTAAGTTTTACGATTTCAGGCAGATTGGCCAAATCTCCTTCCATAGAGAACACACCATCTACTACAATCAGTTTGACAGACTCGGGAGCACATTTTTGTAATTGACGCTCCAAATCAGCCATATCATTGTGCTTATATTTCAGACGCTTTGAGAACGATAAACGACAGCCGTCCACAATAGAGGCATGATCGCGATCGTCGCAGATAATGTAATCCTCACGTCCTGTAAGAGCGGGAATAACACCAGAATTTACAGTAAATCCCGTAGAGAAGCATAAAGCATCGTCCTTACCTACAAATTCGGCCAGTTCTTTTTCGAGTTGCAAATGCAGGTCCAACGTACCATTAAGGAAACGCGAACCAGCACAACCTGAACCATATTTTTCCATGGCCTTAATACCTGCCTCAATAATGCGTTCGTCACCGGGCAGTCCGGTATACGCATTTGAGCCAAACATCAACACGTGATGTCCGCCCATCTCAACCTCGGTACCTTGTTTACCTTCAATTGCACGGAAATAAGGATATACACCCTTTGCTTTGTATTGTTGTGGCAAGGTGTATTTTGCTAATCTGTCTTGTAATATGCCCATTTTTTATTTTCTTGTTATAGCGCATTGAGGGTCAATCAGCGCCATTCTTTGTTCGTTATTATATGAGCAAAGGTAAGCATTTTTTTATAAATGGCTAAGTGCTTAGTTAAAAAAATGCACGTTATTGTATTTTCTGTGCTATTGCTCATAAATGGTTAGCTAATAATCTATGTTTTGTCAAGCTTGCAATGAAGATTTCGCTGATAGTTACCATTGAGTTACTTATTTATTTCAGTACAACACGATCGCCTAATACTTTTGCCAATTTACGTTCAATCTGGCTTAATTGCATATACTCCTTCATTAAGGATTCGGCCTTTAAGGTGTCAGTCTGTAACTGGGGATTGCGCAGTTGTATTAGTATTTGTTGCAATTGACCTTTTATCACTGCATGCTTGTAGTCGTGTAGTATGCGTGGTACAATATCATCGAGTTTATACTTATCTTCGACATATTGCTCACGTTGCCGGCTACTCAAAATAAAATTATCCTGGCCCACCATTGCAGCAAATTTACTAATTCGTGGATCGGGGTGATTAAGGAAATAGGGTAGGGATTCCCACTCCTTGTTGGCTGACAACCTCAATGCCTCGGTCAATATCTTGTTGAGTAGGGGAGTAGTAAGAGTTAGCCCGTCTGACTTGAGGCTGTCTTCAATAAACGCAGCAACAGTAACTTGACCTTCAGAGTTTGCACTGCTTTCAGTTCCAAGCGCATCAATATACATATTCCCGAATTTCACGACCAAAGACGCCAACATCTCCTCTTCAGCATTACCTTTAACTGTGTTATTCGCATGAGACGGAGTGCCATGTTCGTCAGAAGCATCAGGCTGTTGTTTGTTTTCATCACCCGAATAGTCTGATGATACCTGTTTGCGGTGCTGCTTGTTTATTTCATTAACAATCAGTTCTTCATTAACCGACAGGGCGACAGCACTTTCCTTGATATACATCTGACGCACGACCTCATTGGGAATAACAGAGATACTATGAACCACATCTGTTATCAATTCGGCACGTTTGATAGGGTCTCCTTCCGCACCTTTCAAGAGAAGGTTTGTTTTGAATTTAATGAAATCTACTTGGTGCTGATCAATGTAGTTTTGAAATTCCTCTGACCGATGTTTGCGTGCAAAACTGTCCGGGTCATCGCCATCTGGCAACAAAAGAACCTTGATATTCAGGCCCTCGGCAAGTAACATATCTATACCACGCAAACTTGCCTTAATACCTGCAGCGTCACCATCGTAAAGTACCGTTATGTTTTCAGTAAAACGATGTAACAGACGTATTTGTCCCTCTGTTAACGATGTACCAGACGAAGCGACAACATTTTCCACACCAGATTGATGCATGGATATAACGTCCGTGTATCCTTCTACCAAGAAACATCTACCATGTTTCACGATAGCTTGTTTTGCTTGGTAAAGTCCATATAGCTCATGGCTTTTGCTGTATATCTCACTCTCTGGAGAATTGACATATTTACCAACGTTCTTGTGCTTTTCAGTATTCAGGACTCTGCCGCCAAAAGCCACAACACGCCCGGAAACAGTGTGCACAGGAAAAATGACGCGACCATGATATCGATCGAACAGGTGTCCATCTTCTGTTTGATAACACAATCCCGTTTTAAGCAAGTATTCTTTACTAAAGCCATGTGCCATGGCAGCGTTAGCAAAGGCGTCACGTTGTTCTAACGAATATCCAAGATTGAATTTTCTAATTATATCATCTCGAAAACCACGCGAACGGAAGTATGCCATGCCGATTGCAACGCCATCAACGTTATCATGCAATATATTTTGAAAATAATTGTTGGCCCACTCATTTAGAGCGAACATACTTTCACGTTCGCTCTGTTCAATTCGCTCTGTATCGGTCAACTCTTTCTCTTTGACTTCGATACCATATTTGCGTCCTAACCATTTTATTGCCTCTGGATAGGTCATCTGCTCCAGTTCCATCAAGAAGTGAACAGCATTGCCGCCTTTTCCACATGAGAAGCATTTGCACAGTTGCTTAGCCGGTGATACGCTAAAGGAAGGTGTACGTTCGTTGTGAAATGGACATAAGCCTTTGTAATTTGCACCAGATTTGCGTAAGGTCACAAATTCCTTCACCACATCTACAATATCTGTGGCGTCCATTACTCGCTGAATAGTAGCCCTGTCAATCATAAATTACAGAATAGGGGGTTATACGTTGATCGGTAATTCGCTATTAAACATAACATACATTCTTTTCAAAACGAGAGAATGATGTCAATCCTGCGATATAGCATTGGCAAAGAGCCGGGCCGCGGTTCTGACCATTTCAGAGCATGGTCTCTTTTTGTAATAAGAATCTGTGCGTTCAGAGGCTTGTGCTGTGATTTCAGCATTTGATTTAAGTCCGAGAAGTTCCGCGCAAATCATGCTGCCGATTATTTGCTTAAAAGATTCAGCAAGTTGTTGTACCATTGCATAATTGCGGCTTTTACCTTCACGGTCAGAGCCGATGGTTGTACCACTTTGTAAACCTGCCAAAACAAACATACCACAAGCTGCACCACAAGTTTGTCGCATACGACCAATGCCACCTCCAAATGATGCCGACATGAGCAAAGCCTGTTCCTGCGTAAATCCGTAGAGATCAGCAAATGCTCCAACTACGCTTTGTGAACAATTATATCCTTCTTTGAAAAGCTGTACTGCGCGCTCAACACGCAAATCAGCCTCTTTTGGCGTAATATGAACTTTTACCATTTTATCTTGCAGTTAAACGATATATCTTGTTACCTTTGCACAAAGGTTTGAACTTTGTGTAAATAACAAGCATATTATAAATGACTAATTATTTTGTACGATATTTGCTGCTTCTCTTGCCAACAATACTGATATCATGTAAAGATGGTTTTGATAAGGATTTAGAAAGAGAAGCAAAAGAATTTACTACTAACAGATGTCCCATTGAGGTAGAAAGTGGAACAACTCTTGACAGTTTAACCTACGATCCAAATCGAAGGATATATACGTCATATTATTCACTTAACGGAACGAATGAGCCGTTTTACAGTAGCAATGCTCCCCTACTCCATCAAATGCTTTTGCAGCGTCTGAAAAGCAGCGCTGATTACAAAGACATAAAGGCGGCAAAGGTCACCTTTGGCTTTATCTATATATCTAAAACAGACGGACACACTGTATATCATACTGAAATCGGACCAGCCGAATACGAAGTAAATAAACAATAAAGAAGATCATTGTATCGTCATACCTACTAAGTTTTTCGAGGCCTGATCACATTCAAAATGTTTTATTACTTAACAGCGTGCCTACACAAAAAAACTTAATTCATTTGTTTAAGAGCACAGGCTAACTGATCCGGGCATGATGTAGGCTTGTTGCCACATTTTATGCCGCAAAGACGTGAAATAACATCATCTTTGTGCATACCCTTAATCAAAGCACTAATGCCCTTCAAATTTCCCGGGCACCCTCCAACAAATGACACATCAGAAACACGATCGTCATCAGTAAGTTCTATATGTATCAACTTGGAACAAGTACCCTGAGGTTGAAAATCCATTTGTTTCATTTGAATCAAATTAAAAATACGGGTAAACAGTTTGTAGCAAACGAAGGAAATTTCTCCGGTTGTTTGTCCTCGCTACAAACTTTTTACCCGTATTTTGCATTATTCTATCCAAGGGAAGATACACCGTATCAATCCTCAGCAGGCTTCATATTAGTGTAAACAGTTTGTACGTCGTCAAAGTCTTCAAGACGCTCAACCATTTTATCAATGCTTTCACGTTCTTCGGGAGTAACGTCCTTCACATCGTTTGGAATATATGTAAACTCTGCAGCAAGCACTTCGAAACCATTTTCCTCGAGATGCTTTTGAATTTGAGCGAAACATTTAGGATCACCATATATGGTAACGCTATTTTCTTCACTGTCCTCGTCAAATTCGTCCTCCACACCATAATCTATAAGGTCGAGAATGAGTTCGTCCATATCAACGCCCTCCTTCTTACGAATGGTGAATACAGCCTTATGGTCAAAGAGATAAGCAAGCGAACCCATTGTACCAAGGTTGCCGTTAAACTTGTTAAATACCGAGCGAACGTCGCCAACGGTGCGAGTAGCATTATCGGTCAGAGTATCAACAAAAATGGCTACTCCATGGGGGCCGTAGCCCTCATAAGTCATAGTCTTGTAATCGCTTTGATCCTTACCGCAAGCATTCTTTATTGCACGCTCAATATTATCTTTGGGCATATTTTCACGCTTGCATGTTGCGATGATTGCACGAAGTGTCGGATTGTTTTCGGGTTCAGGACCGCCTGCCTTTACAGCAACAGCTATCTGTTTTCCCAATTTCGTAAATGTACGTGCCATGTGGCCCCAACGCTTCAATTTCGTAGCTTTTCTGTATTCAAAAGCTCTTCCCATGTGTTATTATATTTAGTTTGGTTTGAAAATCAATGAATAATGTGCTCGTCAGGAAAAACTACTAACGAAGTACAGCGCCCAGCTGCTTCTCAAGGTTAGCGACAATTTTTTTCATAATGGCATCCGTCTGTTTGTCATTCATTGTCTTCGTTTCGTCCTGCAATACGAAGTTCACCGCATAGCTTTTTTTACCTTCAGGCAAGTTATCGCCTTCGTAAACATCAAAGAGCTCAACCTTCTTCAATAATTTCTTTTCAGAGTTGCGAGCTATTTGCTCAATCTGTGCAAACTCCACATTTTTATCAATCAAAAGGGCCAAATCTCGGCTTACAGCCGGATATTTGCTGATTTCCTTGAAAGACACGGTATTCTTCTGCAGTTTCTTCGTCAACATAGACCAATTTATTTCAGCATAATAAACCTCCTGGTCTATATCAAAGCGTGACGTAATAGCTTTTGCCACAAGTCCCAACTCTACCAAGACCTTGCCATTCCTATCAGAAACAGACAAGCTCTTGGCAAAGATATCATTAGAACCCTGTCCAATGCGCATACCACCAAGTTCATAACCCAGTCGTACCAAGATGTTCATCACATAGGCCTTCAGCTGGTAAACAGAAGTAGCTTCGTTTGCATGAGCCCACGAACCTTCTATATGATTTCCGGTGAGCCATAGACCGATGAAATGAGCCTGGCTATATGCATTAAGCGAATGGTCTGCAGTGTGTTTTTTTGAATTATAGTAATAGCAGTTACCAGTTTCAAAGAAACGCAGATTTTTGCTCTTACGATTAACGTTGTGTGCTATGCTCTCCAAGCCACCAAACAACAAAGTTTGACGCATCACGTTCAAGTCGCTACTCAACGGATTTAACACCCGTACCAATTCGGCAGGTGCATATGTTTCAAGTCCGTCATAATAGCTTTCCTTTGTAAGAGAATTATTCAGTATTTCGCGGAAGCCTTGTCCAACAAGTTGCTCAGCTATTATATTCTCTAATTTATTTGAACGATCCACATCCCCCTTAATTGTCAGGCTCGACTTTACAGAGGTAGGAATTTCAACATTGTTGTAACCATAAATACGCAAGATATCCTCCACCACATCACAAGGGCGTTGAACATCAACACGATAGGCTGGAATCTCAAGTGATATGCTGTCCTCAGCTTCGCCAACGATCTTCATATCAAGCGAAGTAACAATTTCCTTTATCACCTCAACAGGAATCGTTTTGCCAATCAAATCGTGAACATACTTGTAGTCAAGCTTTACTTCAAATTTCTTCACCAAGCCTTCAGCTTCCACATCTTTGATATCCATGCTTATAGTACCGCCAGCCAATTCCTTAACCAGCATAGCAGCTACTTTAAGTGCATATATCTGGCCGTCTGGGTCCACGCCACGTTCAAAACGGAAAGAGGCATCTGTACTTAATCCGTGACGGCGAGCGCTTTTTCTTATCCATGTCGGGTGGAAATATGCACTTTCTAACAGCACATCCTTTGTTGTATCATAAGTGCCAGAACCACGTCCGCCCATCACGCCAGCGATGCACATCGGTTCTTTTGCATTACAAATAGCCAAATCACGGTCTGTCAATGTGTGTTCCACGCCATCAAGCGTTTGGAATTTTGTACCATCAGGCATTGCCTTAACCACAATTTTATTTCCGTCTATCATGTCTGCATCAAAGCAATGCAACGGCTGGCCATAAGCCATCATTACGTAATTTGTAATGTCAACAATATTGTTGATGGGACGCAATCCTATTGTGTTTAATTTTTCCTTAAGCCATTCAGGACTTTCCTTCACCTCGCAACCTTTGATTGTAACGGCACAATAGCGCGGACATGCTTCAGTATTTTGGACATCAATATCGATATTCAAGTCATTGTTGTCTACCTTAAAGCCCGACACGTCCATGCGATGTAGAGACGTCTTATAACCATTACGAATAAGCCACGCATACAAATCGCGGGCTACACCATAGTGTGAGCAAGCATCAGCGCGATTGGGGGTTATGTCAACCTCAATTACCCAATCACTCTCCAAGTTGTAATACTGAGCAGCTTTCATGCCAGTCACAGTATCCTCGGGCAATACGATGATGCCATCATGGCTCTCACCTACCCCGATTTCGTCCTCTGCACACAACATGCCATAGCTCTCAACACCTCTCAACTTCGACTTCTTTATAGTAAAGCATTGATCGCCATCGTATAATTTTGTACCGAGCGTTGCTGCGATAACTTTCTGTCCAGCAGCCACATTCGGAGCACCGCACACAATTTGTACAGGTTCACCTGTGCCCAGATCCACCTGGCACACATGCATGTGGTCACTATTTGGGTGCGGCTCACATGTCAAAACGTGTGCTACGACAAGACCTTCCAAGCCTCCTTTAATAGCTTGAATTTCTTCTACACCATCAACTTCAAGTCCTTCACTTGTTAGCGCATCAGCTACCTCTTGCGGATTAAGGTCGAAATCGACGTATTCTTTAAGCCACTTGTATGATATATTCATTGCTTTGTGCTATAAATTTATATTTTCGGGCAAAAGTACATTTTTTTTTGCTGATAGCAAAGAAATACCCACGATTAACTGCCGCATTTCGGCTATTAAGTAGGTATTCAAAAAACAGTTTATATAATCATGTTTACATTCCCCCACAAATCCGCCAGCATCTCCCCCAAAACAATTCAGACCAAGGTCACAATCAAAATATGACCTTGGTCTGAACCAATTTTATCCGCCAAAATTATCATACATGATGCTTTCGGGCTCTACGCCTAAGCTATCAAGCATTCCTACTACAGCTTTCGACATCGGTCCGGGGCCGCACATGTAATATTCAATATCCTCGGGAGCGTCATGATCCTTCAGATAGGTATTATACATCACCTGGTGTACAAATCCTGCCGTGTACTTTACGCCTGCAGCATCGGCTGCGGGGTCTGGTCTGTCGAGTGCAAGATGGAAATGGAAATTTGGGAAATCCTTTTCCAACTGCAAGAAATCCTGCAAGTAGAACACCTCATTCAAAGCACGAGCACCATAGAAATAATGCATTTCACGGTCTGTGCAATGAAGCGTACGAGTCATGTGCATTATTTGTGCACGAAGCGGAGCCATACCTGCGCCACCGCCTACCCATATCATTTCCTTTTTTGAGTCGAAATGAGGGTGGAAGTCACCATAAGGACCACTCATAATAACTTTATCGCCAGGTTTGAGCGTGAAAATATAAGAAGAAGCAATACCAGGATTTACGTCCATAAACCCACTTCTATCAGCCTTAAAGGGCGGTGTTGCAATACGTACGGTGAGCATAAACACATCTCCCTCTGCAGGATAGTTTGCCATCGAATATGCACGCACTGTCGGTTCAGTATTGACACATTTCAAGGGGAACAATCCGAACTTCTTCCATGCGGGAAGGTATTCCTCGCCGATAAGGCTTTTATCTATATCCTTATCATAGTCCATGCTGAATGCAGGGATTTTTATCTGAGCATAAGAACCTGGTAAGAAGTCCATGTGTGCGCCTTGTGGCAACTGAACTTTGAACTCCTTGATAAAGGTTGCAACGTTCTTGTTTGAGATAACAGTACACTCATACTCTTTTACGCCAAGTACGCTGTCGGGCACCTTGATTTCGAGATCACCTTTCACTTTGCACTGGCAACCGAGGCGCCAATGCTCCTTCACTTGTTTGCGAGTAAAGTGTCCTTTTTCAGAATCCAATATTTCGCCACCGCCTTCAACTACTTGACACTTGCACTGTCCGCAACTGCCTTTGCCACCACATGCCGAGGGCAAGTAGATGCCGTTTTCAGAGAGCGTAGTGAGAAGGCTGCTACCTTGTTCTACCTCTACCTTGTCTTTACCATTGATGGTAACAGTCACTTTGCCACTGGGCGAAAGGTATTTCTTGGCGACGAGCAAAATGACCACCAAAAGGAGTATAATCACCAAGAATACCCCAATACTTGATAAAATTAAATTCAAATCCATTGTCTATTCTTGTTGATTAAATGTTCAAACCTGAGAAACACATAAACGCCATGGCCATCAAACCAACGGTGATAAACGTGATGCCAAGTCCCTGCAAAGGCTTGGGCACATTGGTATAAGCCATCTTCTCACGAATTGCAGCCAATGCCACAATAGCCAACAGCCAACCAATACCAGAACCCAACGCATAGACTAAAGCATCTACCACATTACCTATATATTGAGTGCTACCAGGTTCCATGCCTATGCGTTGCTGCATGAAAAGGCTGGCACCCATGATGGCGCAGTTTACAGCAATGAGTGGCAAGAATATACCAAGCGCAGCGTAGAGTGATGGCGAAAAGCGTTCTACAACCATTTCAACCAACTGTACGATACCAGCAATCACTGCAATGAACAAAATAAAAGAAAGGAAAGACAAGTCAACGCCTTGAATAAGACAATCAGGGCCGAGCACCTTTGTTTGCAACAAGTAATCAACAGGCACGGTGATTAAAAGCACAAACGTTACGGCCACGCCAAGTCCCAAAGCTGTCTTGACATTCTTAGATACTGCCAAATAAGAGCACATACCCAAAAAGAATGCAAATATCATATTGTCCACGAAAATGGAGCGGACAAACAGACTTAATAGATGTTCCATTATTAGAATTATATTATATGATGTTAGAACACGGACATACGAGTCACTCACATAAACCGAATTATATCACGAGCCGTATATCCCTATCAGGGTATGTATCAAGCCTCCTTATTGATTGCTCGCAAGGCCCAAATCAAGCAGCCCAACAATATGAGTGCCATGGCAGGCATTGTCATCATACCATTGTTCACATAGAAACCGCCATTAGATGCATAGATACATTCGGGTATCACACGCAAGCCGAGCAAGGTTCCATTGCCAAGAAGTTCGCGTACAAATCCCACTGCCACAAGCACCCAGGCATAACCCAATCCATTGCCTATACCGTCCAGGAAAGATTCCCACGGACCATTCATCATGGCAAAGGCTTCGAGGCGTCCCATCAAAATACAGTTTGTAATGATAAGACCTACATATACAGAAAGCTGTACACTTACATCGTAGGCATACGCCTTCAACACCTGCGACACGAGCGTCACAAGGGCAGCCACCACCACCAATTGTACAATGATACGTATACGATTGGGTATGGTCTTACGCAAAAGCGAAATTATAACATTCGAAAAAGCCGTAATTACTGTCACCGAAAGACCCATCACAATAGCGGGTTCTAACTGAGAGGTTACAGCCAAAGCCGAACAGATACCCAATACTTGTACAGCCACAGGGTTGTTCAAGTTAAGAGGCCCTGTCAAGGCATCTCTGTTTCCTTTTGAAAATAAACTCATATTAGAAAAAGAGTTTAGAGGTTTATTATTAAAGCCAAACAACTGCGATTACATATTTTCGATAGTTCAATACCATATCGCAGCAACTCAACTGCTTTTACTTATTTCTTAGTTTTTGAGAAGTAGCCTATATACTGCTGCAAGCCATCGTGTATCATGTTTGCCACACCATTCGATGTCAGTGTAGCACCTGTGATACCATCTACTTGATAATTCTTCTTCTCAGGTTCAACCTTGCCATTTTTCACTACAGTCAAAGCTATTTCGCTGTCGTTAGAATTTGCAAAGAGTTGCTTACCTTTGAACTGATCTTGGAATTTTTCTTCCGCAATCAAGGCACCAAGTCCGGCAGTTTCACTCTCATGAGAGAAATAAGCACCATATACGGTTTGCAGATCTGCGTTAATGGCCATATAGCCCCAAAGGCCACCCCAAAGACCGCGGCCTGTCATAGGAACCACATACTTTGTTTCGCCATTAACCTTGCAGATATAGACGGGCAAGCAATTAGCGCTTATGTTCTTGTTCTCAACTTTGAAACCATCGTTTTCCTTGCTTTTGCCTTCTGCCACAACAGAGCCGTCAGCCTTTACAATCATGTCAGACATCACGCATTCACTGTACTTGCTTTCAATGTCCTGCGCATCATTCAATCCTCGCACATTCAAAGCAGCAAGTATTTGCTTTTTTTTGTCCAAGGCCACGTTCTTGTCCTGCGTTGGCTTTAAGGCAGACGAAACAAACGCGAGCAAGAATGCAACAATAACAACCATTACCGTTGCATAGACGATAGTATATGAATTTTTATTTGTATTCATTTTGTGTCATTTAATGGTTATCGGCAAGAATGACATGCTTCACCGCATCATTCCTTGCTTATTACCTAATTCAACTACTTACCAGCTCGTTTAATACGTTTGTTGATATTGCTTTGCACAAAACAATAGTCAATCAGCGGTGCAAACATATTCATAAACAATATGGCCAGCATCATGCCTTCGGGATAACCCGGATTGAGTACTCTGATCAATATGGCCAAGGCACCAATCAGGAAACCATAAATATATTTACCCTTTTCGGTGCGTGCACTCGTAACGGGGTCTGTTGCCATAAATACAGCACCAAAGCAGAAACCACCTGTTGTCAGATGTTCAAACCAAGGCATATTCGCTGCTGCGTTAGCCGACAAACCAAGCATATTGAAAAGCACGGCCACTAAGGCGCCACCTACAAATACACTGACCATTGTGCGCCACGAAGCGATTTGAGTAAAAAGTAAGATAATCGCACCTATTGCTATGGCAATCACTGATGTTTCACCTATTGAACCAGGTATTAAACCAAGTATAGTGTCACCCAAACTTGCCGTAGGCATACTACCCGAAGCCACCTCTCCAAGAGGCGTTGCCATCGTTGTTCCATCAGGGAGCGCATATCCCAAGCCACATACTTGTTCGTTCGCTACCCAGACCTTGTCACCACTCATGCTCGTTGGGTATGAGAAGAACAAGAATGCGCGTGCCACTAAAGCAGGGTTAAAGATATTCATGCCAGTGCCACCAAATATTTCCTTACAGAAAATCACCGAGAAGGCAACAGCCAAAGCCAACATCCACAATGGGCAATTTACGGGCACAATAAGTGGTATCAAAATACCTGTCACGAGGTAACCTTCTTGTATTTCCTCATGCTTCAACTGCGCTACCGCAAACTCAATGCCAAGTCCTACAACATAAGATACGACAATTTTGGGCAAAACCAGCAGTAAGCCATACAGAAACATCGATATAGCCGAAGTTTCAGCCAGTTTGCCAGCAGCAAGCGCATTTTGGTATCCAATATTGTACATACCGAACAACAGTGCCGGCAAAAGCGCTATAACGACGAAAGACATTATTCGCTTTGAGTCAATGGCATCGTGTACGCTGACACCCACCTTTGACGTCGTATTTGGCACGAGCATGAAAGTCTCCATTCCTTCAAAAACTGAACGGAAAGCCTTCAGTTTGCCACCCTCCTCAAAGGTCGGGCGTAATTTATCAAATATTTGCTTTATCATTGTCTTTTATGCGTTTTCTTTTCTCAGTATATCCAAGCCTTCACGTACAATTCGTTGCAGTTCGAGCTTTGACGAATCAATAAATTCCGCCACGGCGAAATCCTCAGGAGCCACCTCATAGATACCCAAAGCTTCCTGGCGGTCTATATCACCTGTGAGAATAGCCTTAATCAAATAGCTTGGATAAATGTCCATAGGGAACACACGTTCATACTCTGCACTCATAATCATGTGGCGTTCACCACCCTTGATACGGCAATCCAGGTCGTATGACTTCTTTTTGCCAAAGAGCCACGAGAAATAGCTATGACTTGTTGAGAAATCATTAAGACGGGGTGCAATCCAACCGAATGCTTCGTTTACATCATCGCCCTCGGGTATTACACACACCTCTGTGCTGAAGGCTCCAAGGAAATCAGTAATTGCAGATTTATAGCCAACAAACGGATTTCCGTTGATAATGCGTGTATGCTCCACATTATCAATTTGGCCCTTCAGTATATCAGCCAATGGAGCACCAATGATGGTTTCTACATAATGAGGTTCCTTTACACATGAGCCTGCCACCGCAATACGTCTTGTAAGAGACAACTTGCCGGTACGGATCAAACGACCCAACACGAGCGCCATCTCGGCTCCAAGTGTCCAAACAACCTCCCCCTTATTGACCGGCGACACGTGGTTTATCTGTACGCCCACATTGCCAGAAGGGTTGGGACCATCAAAAACGCTTACTTCTGCCTCCTCAATAGGCAAAATCTCCGAATTTATCTGCTCAGGACAGATGCCCAGATGTACTTTGGCTATCTTAGCCAAGGCACGAATACCAAGTTTGAAATCCTGTTCAAAACATTTCACTACAACGCCAAAGTCTGCTGCCAAAGGCATTTTGTTGAATGCAGAAACGAAAATGGCTTTCGGTGCTTCATTCGGATTGGCAACCACATCATAAGGACGCTGGCGCATAAATGCGAACAGACCACTTTCAAGCATCAGTTCTTTTACGTCATCGCCTGTAAGCTTAGATAAATCCTTTACTCCAAAGTCCTTAAACTCTTGTGTTTCATTGGCTTTAATGCGGAAACGCAGCAATTTGCGACGCTCGCCACGCTCAACGCCCACCACTGTACCACTAACAGGTGATACGAACTGAACACGTTCTGTAGCTTTGTCTACAAACAGGGCCTGCCCTGCCAGCACATTGTCGCCCTCTTTTACAACAGTACGTGGTACAATGCCTGGAAAATCTGCAGGCATTACCGCATACTCGCTACTTAGAGCAGCTGCTGAAAGCTTGGCTGTGGCTTCACCTTTTAATTTAAGGTCTAAGCCTTTCTTAATTTTGTACAAAGTTTTCATTAAACGAATAAATAGATTTTGCGCAAAATTACATATAAAAAAGTATTTCACAAAAATTTTTGCTTTGACATTTAAGACTTAACCGACTATCAACCGCAAAATTTTGATATGACCCTGCCAATTACTTCTAATTATTAGCTGTATTCCGGCCTTCCCTGCAACATCTGCACACTATCTACACATTACCAAACGTGTTTTGTCTGCACTCAGCACTTTTCTATCGTAAACGCCTGATAGTCAACGGATAAAAGCGTGTAGACAACGCCGTTTTCTGTATGCACAACTGTCTGCACGCTGTCACTGGCGGCGGCAAAGTGCACTTACAGCATAGGTTTAGCGTTTTCTGTGTATAGGGAGGGCGGAATTTCAATTGCTCCGACAATTTTTACGCTCTCCCTATGCCGTCAAAACCTGTTGGCGTAACACGTTCCACACCTGTGCATACGATACAGTGCAGATAGTGCAGGAAGAGTGTAGATAGTGCAGACAGAGTGTAGATGGAAGTGTAGATGGTGTAGATGGTGTAGATGGTAGTGCATATAAAAATTGGGGTTGTCTACACTACATAACTCTTTGACTATCAACAATATTTCATACAAAAGTGCAGAGTGCAGACATTTTACGTAAAAAGTGCTGTGAGAGGAAACTGCACAGACTTTTGCATGGTCTTTATTTAGCTATTTGTGTATTAAGACTTTTCTTTTTAATAACTCTCCGGTAAATAAGTTGTCAGAAGCACGCTGCAAAAACGCAAGCACTAATGGGGGCGACTTCAGATGCCTACACTTGAAATATCTGAATATCTTCATTCTCTCTTGTGTCTATCAGCGCTTGAATGTATTTATTCAAACCAATACTGCATACGTGATGCAAGCAAGGTTTCAAGGTCGGCTATAGCTTTCTGTACCTCTGCCTTTTTATGTTCTATCTGCTCTATGCTATAAAGCGTACGGGGCGACCAAGAACATCTCCGATAATGCTTCTGTCGTGTCAAGAGATTGCTGAAGCAAGGCGCTTGCCACCACCCCCACATCTAAACCCGCCCCATGTAGCCCACCTCTCCCACTCCTCCACACCCAAGCGCACGAAAAAGCCGCCATGCGCACAGCAAGAGAGCCAATGCGCACGGCGGCTGAAAGAAAGGATTGCCCGAAAGGGAGGGCTTGGGAGAATGGGTTACTACTTCTTGTACAACTGATCTAACAGTGGCAAAATCATTTTCGGGTCTTTCTTGAACTCCTTCAATGAAATCTCATCATTCTCTATTTTCTTTATGACTTCAGGAAAATCCTTTAAAGCAAATTTTAGTTCCTTCTTTATTGCAACTCGTATCCCTTTGACATCAAGCCAATATGCGTTCGCATAGGTGGCATCCTTGGTCAAGTAGTAGTATTTCCAAGTGTCGCGTGAAGTGGTGGAACTTTTGGTGTACGTGTTGTCCGCAAAGGACATCGTATATCCCTTTACGTTTTTGCCATTATAGAAAAGGCGCAAGAAAACAGGCTTCTTGAATGGTTTCGGATTTTTGCGGAGAGGACCAGGAATAGTGGACAATGCTTGAACCGATTCGTAGACAAGAGGCATAGAATCCATTTCAAGGTTGACGAACTCCACTCTTTTCACCTCTTCACTCGTATAGGTAGTAGTTTCCCCCTTGTACTCCGTGCTAAAGGTAAACTTCCTTACTTCGGGAAGCATGGTGTTGTAGAAACTTGTCATGGAGTAACCTTCCAAAGTAGTTCCGTCCACCTTGGTTATCCTTACACGATACTGTTCAGACTTATCCGCTTTTTGTGCATACGCACAGAATATGGAGAAGAATGCAACTAAGATAGCAATGACTTTGTTCATAATCATAAAAAGTTTTAGTTCGATTTCGCAAAAATAGACATTTTATCTCACACCTCCCACAAATCCGCCATAAAAATCATGCTGCGGAAACTTCTCACACCCAATATACAACGTATCAAAAGCATCCGTGCCAGCGGTACGATGCTCCAACAAGTCCTCCTCTGATTCGGAGATCCGCCTTGGCAATCTCTACAATATTCGGCAAACTCATTTAATAATGCGGATAAAGTTATCTTACCTCGAACGATGTACATGCTTACCTCGTTCGTTCAACGTGCTTACTTCGGCCGAAGTAAGTGCTTACACCGACCGAAGTAAGCAAATTTTGTTGGTGACAAATCATTCATCGTCCTCCATGTTCAACAAATTGTTGCGTGTATTCTCAAGTGCCAGCGGACTGCCCACATAAGCCAGCTGCATCTCCTGGTGCAGCAGTTTCACACGTGAAGCCGCCTTGCCACGGTGGTATCGCCTTGATACCTCCGTGCTCTTGTCGGCAATATCCTCGCGAAGCTGGGTTGCCGATATGCCGAGAATGACCGCCATATCAGAGATTTTAAGATAGATGGAAACGTACTGTTCGATTTGGGTATTTTGGTCCTGTAAGCATCCCATGCGGACCGTGTTGTATAAAACAAATAAGCCAAAGTCAATCTATCAGGACTTTGGCTTATTTGTTTTATACAATAGGACCTATGGGATGCTCACCAAGGAACAGGAAATCAAGACTTACAGCAAACCATTGGGACGACCGCCGAAACAACAGCCCCCCTGATTTTGGTAGAGATGGCAAAGGCCGTCAGCGAGAGAAACGAAGTCGAATGTTCGTTCGACTCTGGCAAGAGAATATATCGTGCCAACAACATAAGAGCAAAACGGCCAGAAACTGCGAGATGTTGGACTGGTATGTGCTACTTTGTCAAAAACGTGATGAAGTTCCTTAGAGAACTTTGTCTTTGCATTCGCCAAAGTTTGCGGTTCTTATGTTCAATATGGCGGATTACCCACTCCTACGAATTCTATTCAAATTGCGCTTGAAACTTTTTTCAGCGACACACTAATTAAAAAACAAAAACATACGAAGTGTGCACGCCTTATATATTTCAATGCACGACCCAGCTCAGCCTGCATTCATTCAACAGAATGGTCTAACAGATACGTCAACAAGTAAAAACAGTCATGGGAGCAAGAAAAGTCAATTGCCCCGACTGATTTTTCTTACCCCCATGACAGGTTTCGCTGTCAAGTACAACCATTTAATGCAAAAGGTTGTGCTGACAATACTTAGCTGTATCTACACTCACACATACGCTGACTTTCAATACAATACATTCATTAGTGTAGAGTGCAGACAAAATATCAAAAAACATTTTTGGCGCAAACGTATGCACTATAGTATCACGATCACGCCTACGTTTGCTATTTACTATACAGATTGACTACATCATCTACGATTTCCGCGGGAACCAATGGGCTGATGTCGGTCTTATTTGCAACAAAATCCCTTATCATTGTAGAACTTACAGGCTGCATTGTAGCATTTATGACGCTCACCCCCACAGGCAGGCTGTCCGCTTTTATATCGTATCCAGGACGCGGATATATCAACAATCTATAATTCTGAATAATAAGTTTGTAGTTCGCCCAATGATCAAAGCATGTCCAATTATCGGCACCTATCAAAAGTAGGAACTCTGTTTGTGGATAAGCAAGCGATAATGCTTGCAATGTGTTCCATGTATAAGATGGACGAGGCAAATCAAATTCAAAATCACTTGCCAATATATGCTTTTCATTTTGCAGAGCCTTTCGAGCCAGATTTAATCTACAATATTCAGGTTTAAGCCCTAACTGTTCCTTTAGAGGATTCTGTGGTGAAACTAACAACCATACATCATCGACTAAATTCTGCTCTAATACGGCATGTGCAAGTGCTATATGCCCATTGTGGATTGGATTAAATGACCCTCCAAACAAGGCAACTCGTTTGTGCAACATATCGGTCTATTGGATCACTTCTCTAAGAAAGTCTTTATCAACGACAATGCTTCACTCTGCGCATCTTCCAAATTATCATTAACAACAACTTTGTCAAATTTGTCTGCATAAGATAGTTCGAATTCTGCACGAGCAAGGCGGTCTTTAATAACCTCAGGGGCATCAGTTCCTCGCGACTCTAAACGCTGCTTCAACACCTCTATTGAGGGTGGTTGAATAAATAAACTTAAAGCCTTGTCCCCGTAATATGCTTTTATATTTTGTCCGCCCAACACGTCTACATCGCATACGACATTTTCTCCACGTTCAAGCTGAGCGTCCACCTGCGATTTCAAAGTGCCATAGAATCTATCCTTATAGACCTCCTCATACTCCAAGAATTCCCCTTTTGCTATAAGCGTCTTGAATTCCTCTGGTGATAGGAAGAAATATTCTACACCATTTTTTTCTGTGCCACGTGCCGGGCGGCTTGTGGCCGAAATTGAGAAATGCAAATTCAAATTTTGCGCCATCAAGTAGTTTATTATTGTACTCTTACCACTACCCGAAGGAGCCGAAAATATAATAACCTTTGCCATATTTCTATTTATCGATTTTGAGCAAGCGACCATATAGCATAGCCGCCCACTCGTATTAAAATCACATTACGTTCAACACCTGCTCTTTTATTTGCTCGAGCTCGTCCTTCATCTTCACAACAATATTCTGCATTTCGGCTTGATTGCTCTTCGAACCTGTTGTATTGATTTCACGTCCCATTTCTTGGGCAATAAAGCCGAGTTTCTTACCCTGGCCATGCCCCAAGTCCATAGTTTCACGGAAATAGCGCAAATGATTGGCCAAGCGCTGTTTCTCTTCACTTATGTCAAGTTTCTCAATATAATAAATGAGCTCCTGTTCCAGGCGATTCTTATCGTAGTCAACCCCTTTCAATTCTGCCAAACGGTCTGTTAAACGTTGACGAATTTTCTCAACACGATTTTTCTCAAAAGGCTCGATTTCATGAAGATAACGCTCAATGTTATCAACTTTTTCTGTAAACTTCTTATAAAGCGCTTCTCCTTCTTGCTTCCGGAAGTCTACCAAGTGCTCGATAGCTTCATTGATGGCGCCCCGAACGACCTGCCATTCTTCGTCTGACAAAGTCTCGGTCACAGAAGTTTGCGTCGTTTCTGGCAAACGTAGCACAAGTTCCCACAAATTTTGCGGGAGTTCCATGTGTTGTTCCTCACAAATATTCTTTATTTGCGCTACATAGCTTGCCACCACGGCGCTGCTTATACAGCCTGCAGCCGAAGTTTCGTCCTTTTCAATCCATATTGTGAAGTCTACCTTACCACGTTCTATGGCAGTCGCAATAATTCTGCGGACTTCCATTTCCTTTTCACGATACAATGGGGCAACCCTCGTATTAAGATCCAAACTCTTACTATTCAAAGATCGAACCTCTACGTGAATTTTCTTTCCGTTAAAAACAACATCGGCTTTACCGAAGCCAGTCATTGATTGAATCATTTTAGCTTGTATTTTTTTGTCTTTTGCTTGCAAAAGTACCATTTTTTGCGCAATTTTACCACATGAAACAATATAAAGTATGCCTTACAATTGCTGGTTCCGACCCCTCCGGCGGTGCTGGTATCCAGGCAGACATAAAAACAATGACTCTGCTTGGTTGCTACGCACAAGCAGTTCCCACGTGTTTGACGGTACAAAATACATTAGGTGTGCAACGCAGTATTCCCATTGACGCTGAATTGGTTTTTGACCAGGCTGCAGTTACCATGGAGGACTGTATGCCCCAATGTGTAAAGATTGGCATTGTGCCCAACCTGGCTATAGCACATGCTATAGCAGAATTACTGCGTAAATATAAGCCAAAGTTCTGCATATTCGATCCTGTTTTAATTTCGTCATCAGGATTATCTTTCGTCGACAACGAGACATACGAGTTCATGCTTGAAGAACTTATGCCGCTATGTCAACTTATAACGCCCAATTTACCTGAGGCACGTCATCTTGCCCAATTGGGTGATGCTACTGCCGATGAGTTGGCCCAGTATTTATACAACAAATTAAAAGGCACACCTGTAATGGTTAAAGGCGGACACCTTCCAGGCTCACCCACTGATTATTTATTTGATGGCGCATTACACAAATTTCAAAGTGAAAGACTTAATAGCCATAACACACATGGCACGGGTTGCGTTCTATCTTCTGCTATTGCATCATATAAAGCCCAAGGCTTAGAACTTAAAGATGCCATAGCTCAAGCCAAACAATTCCTGTTCAATGCCATAAAAAAAGGAGCTAGCTATAAACACGGAAATGGTTGTGGCCCACTCTATCTCGTTCCTTGAATAGTAAAAAAATGATCAAGATTCAGAATGAGCGACAACGTTTGCTCTTCTACTTCTTCATCTGCATATATAGTTTTAAGCTTTACACATTATTCTGATTAACTGTACATACAAGCTCAACCTTCAAAATAAAGCAACGAACTATTTGCTATATTCCAATTTTTCCTTACCTTTGCAACGAAAACGGAGGCCTCGTAGCTCAGTTGGATTAGAGCAACGCCCTTCTAAGGCGTGGGTCTTGGGTTCGAACCCCAACGAGGTCACTTTGTGACTCCTGCGGAATCACGAAAGATTTTTAATTGAGAGGTTTCTAATTCACTTAGAAACCTCTTTTTTGTTGTTGATTATCACGGAGAAACATATTTCTCTACTACAATTTGTATGAGTTATTCCAGAGGTTAAACGCTAAGTTCAACTTGCGGCGAGAGTCATACAAATTGGATAAAACGGGACATAAAAGGACATAAAAGGACGCAAATGTGTTACACCTCGTGTTACACGCTCCTTGAATGTGTTACACACTAATCCTTTGTGTTACGCACAATTCTCAAAAAAAGCGAGAATGTAGCACATTCCGTAATATCGAACAATATAAACGATATTTATCACAATTCCTTGCTTTAGCCGCGCAAAACTCATTCTCCTATGAAGAAAAAGGAATTGGTTAATGTCGTTTTCGACAGAAGAAAACTTTACGCTAAACGCGGAATGGCTTATTTGGAAGTTATGGTGTATCTCGGTCGCAAGGGACGTAGATACATAACAGTCTGCACTTCTACTCCCGAAACATGGGAACAAGATGCCAAATCAGCGGAAACTTTAGAAATAATCTCCAACTGCCAAAAGATTCTTAGTGCAATGGAGGTCCTTGGTGAAGAAATGACGATGGAAAATTTCAATCGTCACTATCTTGGCGAAGATAAGGAAGAAGTAACCGAAGAAACAGATGACCGCTCATCACAAGATTTCATCGCCTACTGCGAGGAAGCCTTGGCAGCCGAGGACATTAAAATCGGCACGCGCAAGCACAAGCAAGTAGTGATTGATGCTGTCAAGACCTACGGCAAACTAAAGACGTATGGCGACTTGACCCCCAAGAACATTCTTGCCTTTGACCGATGGCTGCACAATGGCGAGCGGAGTGACGTCACCATCTATGGCTACCACAAACGCCTGAAGAAATGGGTGGGCGAACTGGCACGATTGGACGAGATACCGCGCAATCCTTACAAAATTGTGAGTGTCACCCGTGGCAAGAGCAAAGAGCGCCAACCTCTGCTCGAAACCGAATTGAAGAAAATGCGCGACTATCCCTTTGATGGAAAGCTGGAACGGGTGCGCGACCTCTTCATCTTCTCCGCTTATACAGGTCTTGCTTTCTGCGATGTGCAGAACTTTGACTATCAGTCCATGACGGTGAAGGAGGGTGATTTGGTCTTCATTGATGGAAACCGCATCAAAACCGATACGAAATTCTTCACCCCTATCCTTGCCCCTGCCATGGAAGTGTTGAAGAAATATGACTTCAAATTGCCCAAGATTTCCAACCAAAAGGCAAATGATTACCTTCACTTGATACAAGCACAGCTTGACATCAAGAAGAATTTGACCTTCCATTCGGGACGCCACAGCTTTGCCACACTTGCCTTGGCGCATGATGTCCCCATCGAAAATGTAGCCCGAATGCTCGGACATGAGGACATTCGGACCACACAAATTTACGCAAAGGTTTTGCGTACCACCATCGAGCGCCATGCCACAGCACTCCAAGGCGCCATTATCTAAGCTTTATTCATCTTCATCTAAAACACGATAAAACGTGCCTTTCAATAGCTGCGACATTCCACTCTCCTTGAATGTCGCAGTTATTTTTTCGCAAACATACTTGCCTCCCCTTATATAATATAAGGCACGTGGGTTGGGCAAAGTATCAGACAAAAACGAGAACTGATACTTTTTCTTGCCATCTATTTTGTATAACACTTCGCGTTTCTCCTCCCACATTCCCTCATTCAAGCGAAGTGAAAAAGGCGTGACGAAAGCCTGGAAGTCATCTGAGACTTCCACAAAATCCACCACAGGGTGTGGCATATACGGCTTGAAGTACTGCACCCCGTTCCAAAAACCCATATATATTTGGTCAAAGTAAGCGTCCGTGTTCTTGTTCTCCCCCTTGGCAATGGTACGGCTTGCCGCACCTTGCGCCAAATCTCCTGCATCGTAGTCAATGGTGTTGGCTGACGTTGAACTGCCAAACACACGATCAGAACGACTACCACTTGAAGAACCGCTCCCATCTTCTGTCAGTGTCCAATTCTCACTGCTTCCCATCTCGCCACAATTCATGAAAAGCATATTGCCGTGACTGTCTCCCGTCCCCTCGATCCAAGCTGGCACAATTTTCAATTCCAAGTCCTCTGCATTCTTGTCCGCAAAGCGTTCCCCATAGGCATTGACAGGGAGCAAACGATTATAATAGCGATACCACTTCGTTTTCGTCTTGTCTGAAAAGCCCGAAGTACCCTCCATCACAAACTCCGACTTGTAGCAGTACATGACAAAGTACGTGCGGTTTTCCTTGACATAAAACAATTTGTGTCCATCAGAGCCATATTTGTAGCCACGTACATACTGCGTGCTGCTGGCGTTCGGTCTTGTTTGCCTTGTGTACACCCCACTTATTTTAAGCGACTTTGCCGCCTCCAACAAATCTGCCATTTTATCATAAACCTTGGCATCCTTGCCATATTTGCGAATGTACCAATCGCACGAATGGTATGCCCAAAGCAAACTGCCATTGTCCTCATACTTCACATTCACGCTCCCCAAGTATTCCGACTTGTCCTCCTGCGTGACTTGGGTGGTATAACTGTCCACCACCTTGTCCAACAGAACCTCATTTGCTTCCGTGGCAATGGCATCAGAGAATTTGAAAGAAATCGTTTTCTGCTTGTGGTTGATGGTGAAATCCCCAAACAGGAACTTCTCCAGCTCTTCAAAGAACTCCGTCAGCGTCCAATGTGGCAAAGCAAGTGCAAAGTTATAAGCACCCCATGCCGCAGGCAAGGTGTTGCATATAAGGAGATTAACAAAGGCAGAGTTTTCCAACGCCATGAAATCCCACTTATAACCCACCTGCTTGCATATCCTGTAAAGGATATACAGCAAGTAAGGCTGAAACGACAAAGCCTGTGCTCCCTTTTGCGCATTGGTTTCATGCGGCCAAATAAATTCATTCTTGTCTGCACTCCACACCATTTCATTCTGAATGTTCCCCGAAGTGTTATTCACCCATGGCAACGGGATCCAGAAATTATCAGGGTATGGGCGCATATCGTCCATGCAATGCCCTGCAACCGCCACGCGGCTTGTAGGATAGCCCAAATCCAGTTCATTCAAATAAATATCGTCGAATGTCTCATCAAAGTTTTGCTCACTGCGTCCCTCCAAGAATTGCGTTTTGACTTCCACATCAGAAATTTCCGTAATGGTGATAGTACCACTCCGATAGAAGTCACGATTGCGAATTTCGCAATCGAACACCACCTTGTTCTTAGCCACATCTGCGCGGTGGATATGCCCAAAGATCGCTATGTTTTGAGTACACCCTCGCAAAGGGAAAGTGATCGTCAGCGTATAGCTGTCACTTCCCGTAAATAATCTATTCTCGGCAATAAAGTCAAAGGACGTTCCTTCCTTCAATACGCTTGTTTATTGTTGATGATGATTTCCATTTTTATTATCTTTGCGAAATGAAACGTACCATAATTATAATACTTGTAAGTTTAATACTCTTTTTGGCAATTCTTGCCTTGGGGTTCTTTTGGAATCTTCCATTATCGCTTATATTTCTGTTTATTGGAAGTATTGCATTGTTTATTTCATGCATATATGTAAAGGAAAAATCCACAAGAAGAGTTTTTGCTGCTATTTTATGCAGTTTGCTTATCACATGGTGCTTGCTGCTGTTATTCTTTTTTGTTGCAATGTATATGATGATGGATTGCAAAAGTTATTGAGCATTCATTTTCTTCTGCTTTTCGGAGATTTATTTCTAATCAACGTATCGTATTCCTCTTGCGCCTGTTTGATACCCGTGTCCCCTGTCACTGTGTTCACGGTGACAAAAGGTTCATTCAATCGTTTGCTCAACTGCGACATGGTTCTCTCATAACGGCTGAGCACAGCTGCACTCTGTGCCAAAGCTGCCGAAGCGACATTGTCCGTGGGCGCTTGAATAATTACAGGTTGCGGTGAAGGCGAAGCCACCGCACCTGTTCCTATAATTGTTCGTGAAACATCATCGGCTCGCAAGGATCCGATGGTGTTCGTTCTTTGTGCATAGTCCAAAGCGTTAATCAAAGGTCTTGCCACAGGTGATGCGAGCAATTTCTGCGATGCCACCCATTCCCCGGCATGAACTACGCCTACTTCTTCATTTACTCTGCCTTGCGGAGTAAAACCACCTTGCGCACATCCTTGTGCCTCACTTGCCTGTTGTTGTTTTTCAGATGTGCAGTATAAGTAGCCGCTCCCGTGTCCATGGCACGCCCTTCACGTCCACCCACAAAATTTGATGAAGCTTTGATTTGCTTGTCCTTCTCAATCGCATCATCAGCCTCTTTCAATTCCATTGCAAGTTTCGCCTTCTCCTTACCAATCTCTTTAAGCAAATCCTTGGCACCTTCCAACTCATATTTCTTGGCAAGAGAGTTCAGATAGTCGTCCAGGGCTTTCTTGTTCTCCATGTATTTACCCGTGGTCGCGTCCAACTGAGCATTGTAGTTCGGGATAATTTTGTTCAGCGCATTGACCGCCTTTTGGCGATCGTCAAGCGACAGTTTCTCATCCTTTGCCACCTTAATCAAGGCTTCGATTTTGTTTTTTTCCTCCACAATGCCCTCCTGACCTTTCTGTCAGACTTCTGCAAGCGCTTTCTCTGATGCACTCATCTCGTTCATCTTGGAAAGGGGCTTGTAAATGCCATATCCCAAAGCCACAGCTGCTGCGAGCAAAATGCCCCAACCACTTGCCAACTAATGCTCATGCCGAGCGTACCACAAAAAAACACGGAAGCGGGGTGAAAGCTCCGTGCCTTTTGTAATAAACGAAAAGTTCCGCTGACTATTCCTCGCCCTCTTCCGAGCAGAAGTGAACAAAAAAAGCATGGTACAATCATCTATTTCAGATGAGCATACCATGCTCTTTATTCCTTCAGACAATCTTATTTTTTGTCCAAAAGTCCATCAAATGTTTTGATCAGCGAAAATGGGTCTGCATAGAAAGACTTTGAGTCAAGTTCCTTGATAACGGGTTTCATTACAGGGAAATCCTTGAAGACCAATTTGAGTTCTGCTCTCCAACCAACCGCCGCACTCATCCAAAAAGCGCGAGCTACATCTTCGTTCTTCAACTTGAAGTAGAGCATACCTCCCGTACCTGTCAGTTGAAGGGTCTTAGTGTTGGTCTGCGTGGAAATGTTGTGAACATATCCTGTGACGTTCTTACCTTCATAAACTACCTGCAAAAACACAGGGTCGCTATAAGGTTTCGGATTCTTGTTCCACACATTGGGTAACGCTTTTTGCGCTTTCAAAGCCTCAAAGGTGTACCATTTCTGGCTTTTGTCATCGTAAACACGAAGATTTTTTACCTCTGTGGATTTGTAGGTTTTCTTTTCCCCCTTGGCGTCTTTCACCTTAATAGAGTTTGCATCATCAACAGAGAACAAGGTTCTGGTAGTACCTTTCACAACCTTGCCATCTGTAAGTGTGACTTCTACTTTGGTCTGTGCTTGTGCAAAGACGCAAAACAAACAAGCAAGAAGCATGAATAGAGTCTTTTTCATATCATAAAAATTAGTAGTTAAACATGCATTTGCAAATGTATAGATATATTTCTACCCCCCCCAAAAAATAATGATATTTTTTTTGTCACAGATTATTCCTCTTCATCGTCCGAGTCACCCGTAATCAGATTGATGCCGAACTGGTCCACCAACTTCTGGTAGTCAAAGCAATAGCTGCGTGCCGATTGAGAGAGTTTAAAAGTGGGCGCGATTTTTGAAGAAATCCGCATTTTGTTAAGTAGTAGCAAAACAAAAGCCTTGATACAGAAGTCTTTAGGGGATTGTTAAGGGGTTTCCCCTTAACCCCTCCGTCGGAAGCCCCCCGACCGCCCTACATCGTCAAATCGCGAACACCCCCACACCAAAGCGGAATGTGTAAACATATCTTAAATTCACCCCGACAAAAGTTCCCAAAATACACGAAAGCCGAAAAGGTTGAACACATTGAAAAGGAAGAAAAGGCAACCAACGCACACACCACACCCACACAACGAAAACGCACCCCGAAGTTTCCACGAATACACCTTGGGGGCTCGACCGACCACCGCCCGCGCCACCGCTAACGAGCACCACATTCTTCTGACATCATCAGTTTCTGCGCCTCACGCAGTATACAATGTAGCCTTGCTGCTGCGTCGGCGCGGCACTTGCAGCTGCACCAGTTCACGCCCCAAAACCACGGCAGTGAACTCTTCCTTTGTCCGTCTGGTCGCGCCGTTGCACTTCGGGCGTGCGGTCAAGCACATTATAGCGCATGTCGCACAGTTCGTCCATCAGGGTGATGGTTTGTTCTGTCAGACCGCAGTTTGTAGTGTTGCCAGTTGTTTGCGGTGCACAGTCAGTGTCGTTGCCCATGCGTTCTTGCTGCTGGGGCGTTTCAGTATTTTCACTTTGTGGCTCCGGACTATGTCCGATAGCGTCTATCAGTTTGTCAACGCCACGTTTCACAATGGCATCGACATAGCGCAGCATTCTGTTAAGCATTCGTTTCATGGTATTTACTACAATTTGGTTTAGTACAAAAGTAAAGTGCTGCAAAGGTAACACCAAGGCATTGCACCCAACAAAAAAAGTGTACAA
>ENA-OVGE01000167-OVGE01000167.1-human-gut-metagenome-genome-assembly--contig:-NODE-167-length-65997-cov-29.807831_pt1 | contig 65997 bp, 58 predicted proteins | sample MGYA00237769_ERZ505417 | MGnify/ENA primary metagenome ERZ505417 (study PRJEB26158, sample SAMN06016403) | human gut metagenome | biome: human gut; feature: ankylosing spondylitis patient; material... | reverse complement strand
TACATTTGGCTTATTTTCCCCGGCCCGTAGTGGCTATTTTTGCCCGACCCGAACAACGGGATTTGTCCGTATGCACCCCGGAAACCGTCAGCTAACAGTTGATAAGTAAATTAGTTCCTTATCACTGTTAAGCCAAGGCTTTGCGGGTTTTTGAGGTAGCGATTTGGTAGCAAATAAAAAACGGAAAGCGCCGCAAAAGCGCGCTGCCGCTGGGGAAATTCGTGGTAGCGGCGTGGTAGCGCGGCCGATGACTTAAAAAAATACACCGATGCGGACGGCCACATCGGTGTAAATGAATATTCAGCTAATAGGTTCAATATTTATACGTTGAAGCGGAAGTAGATCATGTCGCCGTCCTTGACGACGTACTCCTTGCCCTCGCTGCGCAGCAATCCCTTTTCCTTTGCCGCCGCGACGCTGCCGCAGCGGATCATGTCGTCGAAATTGATCGTTTCGGCGCGGATGAAGCCGCGCTCGATGTCGGAGTGGATCTTGCCCGCGGCCTGCGGGGCCTTGGTGCCGTTTTTGATGGTCCAGGCGCGGCACTCGTCCTCGCCGTAGGTCAGGAACGAGATGAGGCCGAGCAGCGCGTAGGAGCACTTGATCAGGCGGTCGAGGCCGGACTCCTGAATGCCGAGCTCCTCGAGGAACATCGCGCGGTCCTCGCCGTCCAGCTCGGCAATATCCTGCTCGAGCTTGGCGCAGATCGGCAGCACCTGCGCGCCCTCGCGGTCGGCGAGCTCCTTGACCTGCTGGAGATACTGGTTGCCGTCCTGATTCGCAAAGCCGTCCTCGTCCATGTTCGCGGCGTAGATGATGGGCTTGAGGCTCAAAAGATCGGCGGTCGCGATGAGCTCAGCGTCGTCGGACGAAACCTCGAACGTGCGCGCGCTCTTGCCCGCGTCGAGGTGCTTGGCAAGAGCAGAGAAGAGCTCGACCTCGTGCAGGAACTTCTTGTCGCCCTTGGCCATCTTCGTCGCCTTTTCGACGCGGCGGTTGACCATCTCAAGGTCTGCCATGATGAGCTCCAGGTCGATGGTCTCAATGTCGCCCAGGGGGTCGACGGGGACGTTCGTGCTCGCGTCGGCCACGACATGCATGATATTTTCATCGTCGAAGCAGCGCACAACGTGCACGATGGCGTCCGTGCGGCGGATGTTCTCAAGGAACTTGTTGCCGAGACCCGCACCCTGGCTCGCGCCCTTGACAAGACCCGCGATGTCGACAAATTCGATGACGGCGGGAGTCTTCTTCTTGGGGTGGTACATCTCGGCGAGCTTATCGAGGCGCTCGTCGGGAACGGCCACCATGCCGACGTTCGGCTCGATGGTGCAGAAGGGGTAGTTGGCGCTTTCCGCGCCCGCGTTGGTGATCGCGTTGAAGAGAGTGGACTTGCCGACATTCGGCAGTCCGACGATACCTAATTTCATCTCTAATTCTTCTCCTTTATTTTTCAAGAAGAAAAGCACTGTTTTTCGCGTAAAATGCACATTTTAAGAACTTTCCTTCAAATATTAACTTCCTGCTTAGTGATTTACTCACCTTTTACTCACCCTTTTGCTCACAATTAAGCGGTTTGGGCATTCTGGAATTGACGCACAGCTTGGAACATTGAATCATCTGTCACATGAACATAACGGTCCATCGTCGTCTTGATGCTGGCATGACCCAACAGCTTTTGCAGCACCTTCGGCTGCATCCTGCTTTCAATGGCGCGGGTAGCATAGGTGTGCCGTAGCGCGTGCATACAGAAATGCTCTATTCCTGCCTTATCGCATAGCTTGTACAGGTGCGTATCATAGCTGCTGTTCTTAGCTGGCATTCCGGTTCGGTAATTGATGAACACCAAATCACGCATATGCAGCTTTGCTTGCTTGGCTGTCCGACAGTCAATGTAGGTCAGCACCTTATCCAATTCCGGAGCCTCTTTGCGGTACTCACATCCTAAGTAGAGGTCACGCAGGATTTGATAGGCGGTATCCGTCAACGGGATTGTGCGGTAACTCTTTTTTGTCTTAGGTGGTCCCGCTCGCCATTCATGCTGCTTGTGGCGAAACTCCATCGTCTTATTGACTGTCAGAGTATGGTTTTCCCAGTCTATCGCATCCCATGTCAGCCCAATCACCTCACCGGTACGCAGACCCGTTTCCAAAATCAGAGCGTACTGTGCATAATTGTGAGAGTGTTTTGCGACTTCCAAGAACGCTTTCTGTTCGCTGACCGTCAGGAAATGAATCTCGTCTACCGCTTTTATCGGACTATCAAAACGAACACCATCCATCGGATGTTTTTCAATCAGTCCGTTTTCCTTTGCAGCCTTGAACATGGAACCCAGTGCGATATATGCCTGACGAATGGTCGAACCCGCATAAGTCCCGGTCATACCGTTGAAGACAGCTTTGCAATGCATCGGCCTTACTTCTGTTAGCAGGAGTTTGCCTAATAGTGCCTTTGCGTTTTTTTCATAGCGTTCACGATAGTTTCTCACCGTGTTCGGTGCCAGCCCAGTGAGCAAATTGGTTTGCCAAAAGTCAAACCACTCGTTCACCGTCATTTTGGGCGGCGCAGATTTTATTTCTGGGTGTACTTGCCGATACTGCTGTTCCTTCTGCCAGTTCCGTGCTTCTTTGAGGTCTTGGAAGCACTTTTCCAAACGCTGTCCAGATTTATTTGTGCATCGCGCATAGTAAAGGCCATCTTTCCTCTGACCTATACCCTTGCCCAGTTCTTTTCCTTTCAAACTCTTTCCCATATATTTGGCTCCTCTCGACCAACGAGAAAACGAGCCATGTAACTTAGTAATTGTATCATGGTAACTTCATTTTCTCAATAGATAAAAAGCATTTTCTAATTATCCGAAATATGAGACATGCCCTGTCGCACCAAGGCAGCAGGGCATGTCTGTTAAACTGCTAAACTGCAAACCGCTCCGCAAGATAGGCTTCAAACTCTCGCCTTTTTACCAGCTTCTTACTGCCAACAAAAAGAACAAACGGGCATCCGTCTTCTCGCAGCATCGAATCAATGCGATTGATGCCGATGTTAGAATATATAGCAGCTTCCTTGATCGTAAGGAGCAGTTTTTCGGGGATAGGTACTTCCTGACTCATTAGAAAATCCTCACTTGCTTACACAGGTCTCCACCTTCTGGCGCATTAGGAACTGAACCCTCGAAGAAAGAGTTGAATAAATCCACGGCTTCATTCTGATCATCCTTTTGCTCCTGGCAGTATGTATTTTTTCGCGAGGTTCCAGAGATGGAGAGAAATTCTTGTTTCCGCATATCGTATTGAACAGGTTGAATGCTTTTCTCCGTCATCCTGATCACCAATGTTAATCTGCGGAGAAGCTGTTCATACTTGTCTGGCTGAAATATCCAGCCTTCACCCATGGTTTTTTTGTAGTAATCCCACGGCGAATATGGAGAAGTGACATAAAATGTCCCAGCGCAAATTGCTTTGTCGTAGTAACGGCTGGGAGCCGCTACATCTTCGCCGTATGGGTCCAGCAGCTTCAAAAGGTCTGAAAATGGGATGTCTCCCGGTCTGGCTTCATCGTAGATAACTATATCTTCTCCGGCGTATCGCTGAAATGGGTCCCGGCTGCTGCCTGTAATGTAGCAGCTTTCGGACTGTTTTGCGGCTTGCTCCTTTGCAAACCGAGTTTTCCCTGTACCAGCTGCACCATAAATCCAGATAACTTTTACCTTTTCGCCTTTAGCCCTTCGTTCGGCAGTTCTCTCTTCCGCAAGTTTTTGCAGCCGCTTGGCGCACACATCATCAATTTTCTTGTGATGCCTTGCGTATTGACTGCCGGATAATTGCTTTTCCACATCCTCACGGGTCATAGCACCAATATAGAGGCAGTTCAACAGATGGTTTATGTCATTACCTCCATAAGGAATACTTTTTCCCTTTTCCTGCTTCCTTGTCTCATATTCACCGAGCCAATCAATATAGCTAAAATTGGCAATTACTTCGTGTGGTGAATATTGGTAATCATTCTTTGCTTTTGGCGTTCGGTGAATTAGATAAGCAAATCCGTTGTCAATACCATCGTCCCATTTCTCTATATACTGCGGTGCAATATTTAGCTTTTTAGCAATTGCGACGACCTCACGGCCATTTGCAAAATGCATGAATACATGAATGTGTGGTTTTTCCCTTGAATCTTTATCATGCAGGATGCCAGCGTATCTTTCCGCGCCAATTTCGTTCAGTCGCGCAAATAACTTATCCAGCGAATCATATGGTGGTTTAAGATACTCTACTTGTTGCGCCAGCATAAAGTTATAGGGTCTATTTCTCTGTCCGCATGGACCATTTATCTTTCTTTTGCTCATATTTACAGTCCTATTATCAAGATTTTGGCATTTTGGCATAATAGCGCGGCTACTATCAACAAGCCCAGTAGCCGCGCTACGGCTGGATTATTCAACTATTTGACACACGCCACACTGCCTCTGGGCTGCGCCCCCGGCAGCGTGGTTAATCGTAATACTCCTGCAAAAGCTGCCCCAGCTCTTTATATACCGGAAATTGCATATGGGGAAAATGTACGAATGATACCGCATCGTGGACACCATCTGTGCTGGAAAACCACGCATCTCCTTGTTGATATACTCTATCGCCAACAAAGCTGTCCAGCTTTTCTGCGTCCCACATCAGCAGCCCTTCCGCTCGCGTTGGCCGAAACAAAATCTTAGTGGACATTGCAGAGCGGAGCATGGCGGGTAGACCGCCCTCCTGCACACTGGCTTCCGCGATACTGATTATTATATAGCACCCAGCAGAGGCACCGGTCGTGACAATGCGCTTAATCAAGCCATCAAACGTGTCCAAGCAGTAATCACTGTCCTTGGCTGCCTTTTTAGGCAAGACTGCGCGACATGAGACATATTCATCCAAAAAAAGAAACGATGGATGAAAATCTGCGTCCCACCACTTAACAGCATCGCCTGTCTGCTCGGACAGGTCATTCAAGAATTTCTGGCGCCGCGTGATAATTGCCACATATGCCTTAAGGGCATCCAGAATTCCGGTAGCTTCCCCGTCATCATCTAGTGTAACCGTGAACGGCAGGCGGGACAGTTCGGCACATTTGGGATCAACAATTGTGATGGTGCTGCCAAAATCATCCGGCCCATAGGATAGCACCTGTATCAGAAGAGCAATCACGCCGGTCGTCTTACCGCTGCGCGTTTTGCCCGCGACCAAGATCGACCCCGATGTTGTCAGGTCGATACATGTGGTCTGATCTACGCGGAGAATCGTGGGGGATTCCGGCAACATTGCACCAGCAGAAGTGAAGGTAATGGAACGGTCAGCTAGCACGTCCTCAATGATGAAGGTTACAGACCTAAACGCTATATCAGCATCCACCTGTACTACGGCATACTGTTGGTACTTTCGATTTAGGGCTGCCGAGATGGTCGGGGCCGCAGCAATGAGCACGTCCACAGATACACTCTGCTGCGCACTGATCGTCAAACCATATAACCCTGAACTAATGCACCAGCAACTGACTTTTGGGAGCAGGTCCCCATCCCGCAGGTGCAGCGGATTTCCATGGGAGGGCTGATACAGGGCCTGCCGAATCATCGTACCGATCCGCATTGTGTCGGTCTGGAGCAAATAGCCTATTACTGCAAGCGCAATTAAGTAAATTGCCGCAGCGGTGCATATGACATAAGCGATATTCGCCAGCAACGCTATCTCTTGTTGAAGTTCACCGAAAGGACCTATTTCCCCCGGAACGGGGGAAATGAGTCCTGAATATATGGAAAAGATTATTCCGCAGGAAAGTGGAATCACTCCAATTATCGCCAACCGGACGTAAAGCGGAGCAAAGCGGAGCCGGGAAGCATCGGATCGATAATACATATTTTATACCTTGGCTTTCGGCATGGCTTGCTGGGTGGGAACGGTCTGGACGCCTTTGCATACAATTGAGAGTTGATTGCTGTATTCGCCATAGCAACGAGCTACAGCATCCACCGGAATCACGATATCGCCAATGGCTACATCAACTGCCGCACTCCCCTCAATTTTGAAGGTTAAGCGTTGGTACAAATTGGTGAACTGCTCGCCATTGCGATGCTCATACTGTGTGTTGTCGGAAGTAATAACCACGTCAACACGCTTGCCCAGCCGCTTGCCTGTGTCGCGGTCCAGCCAATCCGAAACGCCGACCACCTGATATGCTTTTCCGGCAGAAAAACCTGCCCAGTCAAATTGCCGGAACTGTCCGAGTCCTTTCATTTTTTGAACCTCCTGTTATTTTTATATTTTGGGCTTGAAATCTGTCCGACATTTTACTATAGTTAGGGTACAGATTTTTCATGATCCGATTTTACAACACTTTTTCACAACTTGCAATCCGGCTGTATGTTCGGAAATAGAAAAGAAACGAGGACAGATATCGTGGATAAAACTAATCAACTGGATATATTTGAGGAGAAGATTGCTGCTAAAGCTACAATTCTCATGCAAAAGGATAGTGTCGAAATCAGATTAAACCCCAAGATTATCGTTACAAGCCACGTCAAATGCCCATATTCTTTTGAAGAAATGTGGAGTATGGAGGAAGGATTGTGTGAAAGGTGTCCTAATAAAGACTTGTGTGGTGACAATTTAGAAGAAGTGGACGTTTGGCCGCTTCCTCATTCAAATATAAGCAAGCATATTGAATTGTTGAATGAAGCCTACGCTTATCTAAGCAGCGCCGTTGCTGAAATCAATATAAATACTGTGCAAGACGGGATCGTAGTAAACGCCCTTGAAAACTACCAGAATGATTTTGCGTTTTTATCTGCCTTGCTCAATGTTCTATCGTCAGATAGGGGACGAAGCCTTAAATACAGCAAATATAGGGAAATTCTGAGTGATATCTCCCGCTGGCTTCCGCATGATGAAAAAGTCGATTCGCAGATGCTGTCTCCCTTAGAATCATATGTTCTCCACGTCAATAAATCTATGGCTATATGGAACGATGCAGCCCAATATGAACAGTACATTGATTGGGTAATCAAGCGGAAAGATAGCTTTGCTGCATATACCTGCGAAAATTTGATAGGACTTTGTTTTTCAATTTTAGATTATTATGTATCGCAAAATATCAATATCAAGCGTTGTAAGATTTGCGGAAAATTTTTTAGTCCTCAGTTTGATTACAGAGAAGTTTACTGTAGCAAAGAATGCGCAAGGAAATTTGAGAATATCAGGGTCAGCTACAGGAGACAGAGTGAGTGCTACAAAGAATATGAAAAAATCCGCAATATGTTACGCAAGCGCAAGGAACAGTCTTATTTGACCCAGACCAAAGACGAAATCTTTGCTGCGGAACACGAAGCAAGAGAGCTGTGGGAAAAGCTGAAAGCTGACATGGTCGCTGGAAGGATAACAGAAGATGCGGCCACAGAAATATTGGCGGGCTTCCGAAATAATTTGAAAAAAGTGAAAAAATGAGAACAGGTGACAGTCAAGTGCTGACTGTCACCTTGTGCATTACCCCTATTCTTCATAGCTGTCAATACCGCAACTTTTTGAAAAAAGTTGTGCAAGTGTCTTCGACAGTATTGACAGCTACAAAGAATAGGGCTGCTGGTGACGAAAGCGAAGCGAGCGGGCGCCCGCTTCGCGAACTCACAGAATGGGAGGAACGTCACCGATGAAAGAAACCACGAAAATGAGCCGAGCTGTCAGCCAACTGGAACACATTTATAACGCCCTCAACACAGACTTTTTTGACGGACTGCTGCCCGTGCCTATCATCACCGTGCAGAGCAAGCCGGGAACCTACGGACACTGTACCACTGCCAAGGTCTGGCAGCGCAAGGACGGAGGTGCGTATGAACTGAACATTGCCGCCGAAGTGTTGAATTACCCAATCGAAGAAACTTTGGATACAATGCTGCATGAGATGGTACATCTCTATTGCCGGGAGAACAGCATCAAAGAGGTCAGCCGGGGAGGGAAGTACCACAACGGAAAATTCAAAGCGGTTGCCGAAGCCCACGGCTTGACTTGCATTCCGTGCGGACAATATGGCTGGAATACCACACCGGGAGAAAACCTCGTTGAATATGCACTTTCAAAAAACTGGAACGAAATCAAAATCGGACGCAGTAGCTTACCGCCCTTTATCCGCACGGGAGCCGCCGGGGGAGCAGCCCAGACAGGAGCCAGCACCACACTGGGCGGCAAACACCCCAGCAGCACCCGCAAGCTGATTTGTCCGAAATGCGGGCAGTCTGTCCGCGCCACGAAAAAGGTCAATATCCTTTGCGGGGACTGCATGATGCAGATGGTCGAAGTCGGATAAAAGGAACCGCGCACATCCAAGGAAATCTTGAATGTGCGCGGTTGCAGTTATTGTCCAGCCCGGACAGGCCATCACTGATACCATTTTACGCCATTCTTCACGGCTCATGCCGCCGCATTTGCATAGTAGCTTCCGGTGGGAACATCGCTGAACTCGGCCTTGCTATCGACCATCTTGCAGAGCATCCGTCAAGGTGTGAAAGAGAGGCCGCTTTTCTGTTTTGACATCTGAATTTACCGACAATATAATTTGACGGAAACTTAACAGGAAGGTCGGCCATTTTGCGTATTTCATGGTTGACCTTCCTGCTTTGTCGTATTAGACTTTTCTGTGGTAATCGACAGCTTTCGACAGTTTTCGAGCCAAAATTCGCCGGACGGTCTGCCCCCGGCAGCACAATGAAAGGAACTGCAAACGTATGAAAAGACTGACTTGTATCCTGCTCACCCTCTGCATGGCAATCTCGATCTGCTGCGTGTCCGCGTCTGCGGCGCTCTTTACGGATGTCCCGGATTCCTTCTGGGCCTCCAAGGAAATCACATGGGCGGTAAACAAAAAGATCGTGAACGGCACGACCTCCACGACCTTCAGCCCCAACAACAAGACCTTGCGCGGCCAGATGACCGCCATTCTTTACCGCTATGCCGGTGAGCCTGCCGTGAGCGGTGCTTCCTCCTTCTCCGATGTGAAGTCTACCGCGTACTACGCGAACGCTGCAAGCTGGGCGCAGAAGAATAACATCCTGATCTCCACCGTCTCCGGTTCAAGTCAGTTCCTCGGCGATACGCCTATCAGCCGTGCGGAGTTCTGCGCGATGGTCTACAACTACGCCGGATACAAGAGCGTTGACCGCAAGACCGCCTCTGCCGCTCCTTTCAGCGATGTAAAGGGCCTGTCCTCCGAGCTTCTCACCGCTATCAACTGGGCATATGCCAACGGCATTGTCAATGGCGTGGATAAGACCCACTTCTCCCCTGACTCCACCCTGACCCGCGCACAGGCCGTCGTGATGCTCTATCGCTACGAGAATAAGTTCGCTTCCGGCGGCACGGAAACCAATCCCTCCACCGAGACTCCTGCGAAGCCCGACGGTACGACCAAGACCTATACCGGCGCTGATGTAACTGCCGAGTACAAGTCTAAGGCTGTTGGTGCTCTCGGCTCCTACTTTGAGGTCAATGCTCCCGTTGGCCAGAAGGTTTACTTTAAGGTGTCCGATAGCTCCGGCAAAATCCTTGGCGTCAATATCAAGGACTGCAATGGTTTTTATAACCATACGACCGACATTGGCTTTGTCGGGATTGATGTGGATTCCAGCAGCGTCATGGTCGAGGGTTACAAGGCTGGCACTATGGTTGTGAGCCTGTTCAAGTCCGATGAAACGAATGGTACGCTCAGCACCGTCGTTATCCGCGTCGGTGGTTCTACCTGCTCCGTCGCCATTACGACGCCCAGCGGCACCTCTACTAACCCCGGCGGCACTGGCAATCAGGGTGGCGAGTTCGACTATAACTCTGTTGACTTCAATGCCAATATGGATATCCGTAATGAAATTGTCCGTCTGACGAACGAGGTTCGTAAGGAAAACGGCGTTGCTGAGCTTCCTACGGATTCCGCCGTGATGAACGCTGCACAGGCTGCGGCGGAGTATTATGCGATGTCCGGTGATGGGTGGAATGGACATAATAGCCAGGTTGAACGGGACTGCCGTAAGAAAGCGGGCATGACCTATGGCTCTATGACTAATCTCACCGGTTCTACAAGCAGCAATCGTTCGACTGTTGCAAAAGAATCCGTAACTAATTGGGTGAACTCGGATGTGCATTTTCAGGCTATGATTGATGCAACTGCTGACAATATTGGCGTTGGTGTTGCTATTGATGCCAATGGATACTTCTGGTGTGTTCAGGTTTTTGGCGATTATGAATCCATCGGTTAAAATTTGTGTTTACAGCGGAGGTTGTAATCGTCGAACCAAGAATCCCCCGGCTTTAGCCGTGGGGAGTGTCAAGGAATAGTCTATTGGCAGCTTATAGTAGGCTAATTCCATTATGAGAGGTGTGGCCGTCTATGTTGCCACACCTCTCTGCAATTACCAGTTTGTGGCGGGGGTGATTTCCGTCCCCTACGTTTTGCTGTCTATTGTTCCCGCTTGGCCTGCTGCTTCGCTTTCCACGCGGCATATTCCCGCTGCCCGTGTCCATCATCACCGTGCAGAGCACGCCGGACACTTACGGGCATGATATTACAGCAAATGGCCTGCCGCCGAAAAAGCAGCAGACCATTTTGTGTTACATGGTTCGTCTCGTTATTTTTACTCACCTTTTACTCACCCTTTTGCCGGGGAGTTACATTGATTTACATGAAGTCATGTGGAGCAGAAAGTTTTCAATCCGGCAGAATATGGAGATATATCGGCATTTATTGAGATACTTTGTTGCCCGCATTCCCCACGATACCTAATTTCATTTGTACTCATTCTCCTTCGATTTTCCTTGATTTTCAAGGGGTTTCAGCGTTTGGCGTCTTGGCTGTTACACCATTTTTACACCATTTCCGCATTTGGCTTTATTGGATTTTATCAGACTACACCATTTTGCTGAAATTGCTTGATGGCATAATCCAGCGATTCGGCAGTCACATGAACATACCGATCCATTGTTGTTTTTATACTTGCGTGACCCAGCAGCTTTTGCAGCACCTTCGGCTGCATACCGCTTTCGATTGCACGCGTTGCATAGGTGTGGCGCAATGCGTGCATACAGAATTTTTCAATTCCTGCTTCGTCGCATAGCTTGTAAAGGTGGGTATCATAGGAACTGTTTTTCGCCGGTTCCCCGGTACGCCAGTTGATAAAGACAAGATCACGCATGACCAGCCGAGAAGAAACGCCTGTACGTCTGTCTATGTACTCAAGCGCTTTGTCCAGCGTCGGTGACTCTTTCTGCTCCGGGCGGCTGTCCCAAATACCTTTGAGGATTTCATAAGCCCGATCCGTCAACGGTATTGTGCGATAGCTCTGCTGCGTTTTCGGTGGTCCTGCACGCCAAAAGTGCTGCTTGTGGCGGTACTCCAAGGTTTTGTTGACCGTCAGCGTCCGATTCTGGAAATCTATCGCATCCCACGTCAACCCGATCATCTCGCCGGTACGCAAGCCGGTTTCAAGGATCAGCGCGTACTGATTGTAGTTGCGGGAGCGTTTCGCTGTTTCAAGAAACACGCGCTGCTCGTCCCGGGTGAGGAACTTAATATCGTCTGTTGCACGGACGGGCTTTGTAAACCGCACGCCGTCCATCGGATGCTTCTGGATCATGTCGTTCATCACGGCAGCCCGAAACATCGTTCCATATGCCTGGCGGATCGTTGAACTGGCATACGATGCTTCCATTTGGTTGAAAACCATCTTGCAGTGCATCGGCTTGGCATCTGTGAGCCGCATCTTACCAATCACAGGCTTTACATTGTACTCATACCGCTCCCGGTAATTTCTCTTTGTGTTCGGTGCTAAGTCTCCCACGATGTGGCTGATCCAGAACTCAAACCATTCTGTTACCGTCATATCCGGCGGGGCAAACACATCCTCATGACGGTCTGCATACTTTGCATCTTCCAGCCAGTTCCGGGCTTCCGGAAGTGAGGAAAAGCACTTGACCTGACGCTTTCCTTCGCTGCTTACAAATCTTGCGCTATATAATCCGTCCTTTCTCTGGCAGATACCCTTGCCGCATTCTTTGCCTCGTAAACTTTTACCCATTCGGAAACTCCTTTCCCACTATGAGAAGAAGCCCCTATGCATTTTATAATTGTAGCACAAGGGCTTTCTTTTCTCAATAGTGAACTTACCGTCAAGTCATCAACTTATGGCTGATATATTGCTCGAACTCCCTGCGTTTGACCAGCTTTTTGGACCCAACATAGAGAACAAACGGGCAATTCGGACTGCGCAGCATACTCTCGATCTTGTTGATCCCAATGTTGCTGTATGCTGCGGCTTCCTTAATCGTCAGCGTCATTTTGAGATGGATCGGCACTTGCAATTCCTCGACCATACTGTTACCACCTGTGTGTTACATTCCGGACTGTTGACTTAGAAACGTAGCATTTGGGGAAAGTAAGAGTTCGTCTGAGCGATCATCTCTTTCCATATCCAAGTCCAGCAGCCATTTGTCTGGGATCGTGATCAGATTGGGTCCTGTGTTGCAGATCCGTTTTACAACATCTGCCTGGCACGAAAACAATGCGCCTCTATCCAGCTCTGCCCGCATTTGCTTTCCCCTTTTCAAGGCATACGCCTCCGAAAGCAGCTCCAGACTGAACAGATACAGCGGAAGCATAGATGCTTTGCAAATGCCGTTTTGCTGCAAGTACCGCTGAAACCGATACAGCGCCATTTCATCCAGCGCCAGCTTCATCAGCCGCAGGCCCATCTCATCGACGGTGAAATAATGAAAGCTGCTGTTCTTGCTGAAACGGATCAGACGGCTGCGCGGGTTTACCCCGTGAGCCATTTTTGCGTCCTTTTGTGGAAGAATGAAATTCTTCCTTCCGCCGCTCTTCATGGCCATGCAGAAATAGAGAAACCGGCTGCCGGTGCTGAGTGCGTGGAACAGCTTGGAGAGGAGCAGTGAGTTTCCAACCTGAATGAATCGTTTTCTTTGTTATCCACCTTGGCGGATAAGGCCGGTACAATCGTAGGTCCGTGTTTTCGTTTGCTCAAATCAAACTCCTTCTTTCGTGTGAGAATAGGGGGGTGGATGTCTCATCCCTTCGTAATAAATGTAGAAAACCGGCCCTGTTTGACCACCCATTCAAGGCAGAAAAAATTACACTCAATGTAAACTTTCGTAAACACAGAATGGTCTGAATCTACATTAGGTCTACACTGAGTGTAATGCTTGTGAGTATGTTTACTTATTCCAACATTAAGCGTAGTGCGGCATCGAATGGGTAACTTCCGGTACACAGCCGAGAAAGGCGACTCTTTTTGCGAATCGGTCGCGGAACACTTCTCCGGCAGGATCTGCGCCGCATGCTCAGCTGCCAATATCCAGCTCGTAGGTGCAGAGGTAGAACAGGAACGACGTCATCTGGTAGCGGCTGATGCGGGTGCCAGCGGATGCCAGCAGCTCGTCAAGGTCGCTGTCCCGGGTGGTGATGTCCTTTTCATCGCACCAGAGCATCGCTTTGGCTGCCTCTCTGCCAAGATCGGGGGCATCCCGAAGAAGCTGCCTGAGCTGCGTCTGATTCACGCCGGTATCGACGCCTGCCATGATCGCGTAGCGGCGGATCAGTACGCACGCCGTCTGATAGTCCACCTTGTCATCGTATTCGGTATTGGGATCATTTTGCCGGAGCAGCCTTGTCTGATAGGCCCAGCACACGGCATTATAATAGGGATGGGCCGCGTTGAATTCCTCGTTCTCGTAGTCAGCCGGAAGGGCGGTGTTGTCCGTTTCCGGCCGGCCCGCGATGCGGTAGAGCACATCGATGAACTCGCCCAGCCTTGCCGTGGCCTTGCCGCCGAAGGTGTCCGGCGCTTCCGGCTCCACATAGCCCTTGCGGTACATATAGAGGACGCTGGCCTGATTGAAAATGCTCTTGATGTCCGTGAATACCACCGTGTCCGCAAGGCTTCCGCCGCTGGACTCCCTGGCAAAGACGTGGGCGTAGTAATCGCTGTTGAGGATGTTGCCGGAGAGCTGGAACCTGCTGTCCACATAGAGCCGGTAGGCTTCCGCCAGCTTGCCGGAGACTGTGGTATTCTCGTCGGCGGGGATCACGGTTTCCGTACCGGCGTCATAGCGGAAGGTCTTCGTTAGAAAGGACTTATCCGACAGCACCGCTACATGGATGCCGCTGGAGAGTACATCGGTGCCCGCCAGCAGGCGGGAATCGTAGTCCACGCCGAAGAGATTCAGCAGTGTCGGCAAGATGTCCGCCGTGGAGCAGTATTCATCCACCACGATGTTCTCTGAAAGGCCGGGAACATAGCAGATGAAGCTGTTGCGGTACTTCTCAAAGGTGGTGTCCAGCGTCTGCCCTGCCAGCTCGTTGTACTCGTCTTCGGTCAGGCCGTAGGGGTAGTGGTCGTTGGTCAGGACGATGCAGGTCTTGTCGGCAACGCCAGCCTCCTCCAGCCGCTGCATCAGGTACTCCAGTGCGTATTCCAGCTCCAGATTGCAGGCAATGTACGCCTTCACCGGCTCAGAATAGGGCAGATCTTTCACCGCGTCGCGGTTTTTGGCGCTCATGGCGTTGTCCCAGTTGTACTGGTAGTGACCGCTGAAGGTCATGTAATAGGCGTGGAAGGGTTCTCCGCTGTTGATGTAGTCGTCCACGGAGGCCTCCATCATCTCCAGATCGGAGGAGGGCCAGTCGATCTTCATGGCCAGACCAGAATCCGCCGCCTTGAACGTGTAGCCCATGTTGGCGTGGGTGATGTTCCGGTTGTAGAAATCCCCGATGTAGTCGTGATAGCCCCAGGCTTGATAGCCCATGCTCTTGAGCGCATTGCCCAGGCAGAACGGCAGATAGTTGGTGCCCGCCACATTGAAGCTGGAATCCGTCTTCGTGCGGGACATATCCGGATAAAGCCCCATGCACATGGTGTATTCGCCGTTGGTGGTGACGGACTGGAACGTGCCGTAGTAATTTTCAAAGAGAATACCCGTATGGCTCAGCTTGTAGAGCGTCGGCGTCAGCTCCTCGCTGATAAACCACGGGCAGAAGCTCTCGGCGCAGATGGTGATGAGGTTATAGTCCTTAAGAAGTCCTGTGTAGTTGTTTTTGCGGGTGGGTGTTGCATTTGATAGATACTCGTCTGTGGCCTTGAGAATATCGCTGTCGGTACTGTCTGCAAGAGCCGTAAAATCGATGCTTTCGATCACGTTATAGGAGTTGCTGCTGTATGTCCGCGGAACATCGCTTATATTCAAGGACGACGGCGTGATCATAATGCTGCCGCTGCCGCTGAAGAGCATGTATCGAAGCTCCTGCGCCGTGGTGGCCAGCATACCGATTTTTTTATAACTGCTGTCGGTGGAGGTGTTCACATTGGTGAAGGTACGATAGACGGAAAAGGCGTTGTCCCGTCCAACATACATGAGTCCCGTGACCGTCAGCAGCAGTGCGAGGAGCACGGCAAAGGAGGCCATAGTCTGTTTCCAGCGCAGCCGCAGCTTCAGCACCTGCGCCCTCCGCAAGATAAGGCAAAGGATCACGGCAATCAGCGGCAGCAGGAGGAGCAGGATCTTCAGCAGATTTTGGCGGATCCCATAGAGAAGCTGCGAGTTGAAATTGACGACCACATTTCCGCCCATGCCGATCTGGCTGACGGGCATGAAATCTCCGAAGATGCAGTGATAGACCAGCTGCACCTCGGCCAGCAGCACCTGTGCTGCGACCAGGAAAACCCCTGTGATCTGGCGCAGAACCTTTGGCAGGCTTGAGACTACCAGCGTGCAGAGTGCGCCACCCAGCAGGCCAAACAGGACAGGATATCCCGCGTACCGGTCCATCGAGCCGAATACGCACAGATGCAGGCACAGCTCCACATAAACGCCGGTCAGGCAGAACAGCAGGAGATTTTTGCGCCACGTATTCCAAAGGCCATGGCTCATGGGCACTGCCGCTTCAGCAGCAGTGCCAGAGCCTTGATTTGTATTTGTCATGGATACATCGGATGTTTTTTCTTTGAGCATATTAGTTCTCCCGTTGGGGCTTTTTTAAAAAGCTTCGTAGAATTTCAGCTGAATATGACAGATAGAGAGCTTATCTTAAAACAAATATTGGAAAAAGGCAACGGTTCCTGTAAAAAATTAGGAAAGATTTACAGGTCACACGGAGAATTCTATGCACCAAAGTCTGTCAACCGCAGCTTTGCAGCCCGCCTCTGGGCTGCAAATAAGGACTCTGCACCTAAAAATTTTACAAGATACATACAGACACATTGCAAAAGCCGTGCTATACTGTATGGAAAATTGAGAGTACCATTGTTTCAAGGAGGTGTGTGATGTGACGGAGATTGTGTTTCGCTTAAAGCGGCATTTGACTTCTTTTCAAATTATGATCCTCGGCTTTGCGGGCGTGATCCTGCTGGGGGCGTTGGTGCTGATGTTGCCTATCGCCACAGTACAGCGGGTCTGGACGCCGTTTCATGAGGCACTGTTCACCTCCACCTCCGCTGTCTGCGTGACGGGGCTGGTGGTGCAGGATACCGGCAGTTACTGGTCCGCCTTCGGTCAAACAGTCATATTGTTGCTGATCCAGATTGGCGGGCTGGGGGTGATCACCGGTGCGGTGACCTTCCTGATGCTCGCCGGGCGGAACATCACGCTCAAGGAGCGCAGCGCCATGCAGGACGCCATCTCCGCCCCTGCGGTGGGCGGCATCGTGCGCCTGACGAGATTTATCCTCAAGGGGACCTTTCTGGTCGAGCTGCTGGGCGCGCTGGCGCTGCTGCCAGCCTTTTGCCGGGACTATGGACTGCGGGGCGTATGGATGTCCGTTTTCCATTCCGTTTCCGCTTTCTGCAATGCGGGCTTCGATATTCTGGGGCGGACGGATTCCCTCTACCCCTCGCTGACGGCCTATGCCGCCGACCCGCTGGTCAACATCGTTATCATGCTGCTGATCATCGTGGGCGGCATCGGCTTTCTGACGTGGGACGATGTCTGTACGCACGGTCTGCACCTGCGGCGTTACCGGATGCAGAGCAAGGTCATTCTGAGCGCGACGGCGCTTTTGATCACGATTCCGGCGGTCCTCTTTTATCTGACGGACTTTGCGGACCTCCCCGTGGGAGAGCGGATATTGGCCTCCCTTTTTCAGTCGGTCACGCCGCGGACGGCCGGCTATAACACAGTGGATCTGACGGAGATGACGGATGCCTCTCAGGCGGTCACCATTTTGCTGATGCTCACCGGCGGAGCACCCGGCTCCACGGCGGGCGGCATGAAGGTCACGACGCTGGCAGTTCTCATTGCCAACGCCATTGCCGCCTTCCGCAGGCGAGAGGATCCGCAGCTCTTCCACCGCAGATTGGAGACATCCACTGTCCGCAACGCCGCCGCCATTCTGCTGCTGTATCTGGGGCTGACCTTTGCGGGGGCGGCGGTCATCAGCACAGCGGAGGAGCTTCCCCTCGGTGCCTGTCTCTATGAAACAGCGTCCGCCGCCGGTACGGTGGGCCTGACGCTGGGGCTGACGCCGCAGCTGGGAGTCCTGTCGCAGAGCATTCTCATCCTGCTGATGTATTTCGGGCGCGTCGGCGGATTGACCTTGATCTACGCCGCATTCTCCGGGCATGATCTGACTTACGCCCGCTATCCGCAGGAGAAAATTACCGTAGGCTGAAAGGAGCACACGATGAAAACGGTATTATTGATCGGACTGGGCCGCTTCGGGCGGCATCTTGCCATGCAGCTCAACGAGCTGGGCCATCAGGTGATGGCAGTAGACAGGGACGAGGAGCGCGTCAACGAGTGTATGTCCTTTGTCACCAACGCGCAGATCGGCGACAGCACCCGTGTGGACTTTCTGCGCTCGTTGGGCGTGAGCAATTACGATGTCTGCTATGTCACCATCAGCGGAAATTTTCAGAATTCGCTGGAGACGACGTCGCTGCTCAAGGAGCTGGGAGCAAACTATGTGGTATCCCGCGCTGAGCGGGATGTGCAGGCGAAATTCCTGCTGCGCAACGGTGCGGACGCGGTTACCTACCCGGAAAAGCAGCTGGCGAAGTGGGCGGCCATCCGCTATACCGCCAACCATATTTTCAGCTACATTGAGCTGGACGAGCAGCACGCCATTATCGAGGTCGCCGTGCCGGAGGATTGGCAGGGCCGCAGCATCGGCGAGTTGGACATCCGTAGGCGCTATGGCGTCAACATCCTCGGTGTGAAGCGGAACGGCAAGACCGATGTGAACGTCTCCCCGGAAACTGTGCTGGACGCTGATATGACGCTGCTGGTGCTGGGGGAAAACCAAGAACTTAAGAAGCACTTCCGGCTGTAAAGCAACATAGCGTCTTGCACGTATAAGGGCTTTACGCGCCGGAGGGGCATCTCAACAAAAGCGCGCAGGTTTGCGGAGGAGGATTCCGCGTTGCGCAAAAACAGCAAAAAATGAGGGAGGACGGCTCTGTCCTCCCTCATTTTTGCCCTGCGCTTTCGCCCTTCTCCGTCAGCTGTTTTTCCAGTGCGGTCTGTCTGTCCAGGATGGCATTGACCTTGTCGTAAAGATCCTCGATCATGATCTCTGTCTTGAGGTTGACCTTATAATCGTTCTCCGCACGCAGTCGCTGCACTTCGGCCAGCAGATTTTCTTCCACCTGCTTCGGCAACTGCTTTGGCGGACGACCCTTACTGCTGCGGCCACGCCGTTCGATGGCTAACCCTTCCGGCCCTTCTTCCAAATAAATGCGTTCCCAGCGCTCTATAATTTTATGGTCGTTAATTCCAAATTCCTGCATCGCTGCATAGATACTCAGATGTTCTTTTTTCATGGTTTCTACAACCATTCTCTTGAACTCCGGCGTATATCGTTTGTTTGGTACTCCTTTTGGCATAGCAAAACACCCCACTTGTTAGATAGTATATCATACTGTCTAACAAATGGGGTGCAGTTCATTACCGGAACCGTGGGAGTTTTTTATGTCAACTGCAAGGCGAAACTTATTTCGCCTGCTTCATGGAGAGGCTGATGCGCTTTTTCTTTTCATCCACTTCCAGCACGACGACCCTGACAACGTCGCCGACGGACACGACCTCGGACGGGTGCTTGATGAACTTGTTCGACACCTGCGAGATGTGGACAAGTCCATCCTGATGCACGCCGATGTCCACGAACACGCCGAAGTCGATGACGTTGCGCACCGTGCCGGTCAGCACCATGCCGGGCTTTAGGTCTTTCATTTCAAGAACGTCGGTGCGCAGGATGGGCTTTGGCAGCTCGTCGCGCACGTCGCGGCCGGGCTTCAAGAGCTCCGAGACGATATCGCGCAGCGTGGGAACGCCGACGCCGATCTCACCCGCGGCCTTGTCCTCGCCGTAGGCCTTGACGCGATCGGGCAGATCGGCGAGCCTGCCGTCCTTCACGTCGGCGAGCGTGTGGCCGGTCAGGTCGAGCAGCGCCTTCGCGGCGTCATAACTCTCGGGGTGGACGGCGGTGTTGTCGAGAACGCTCCTGCTCTCCGGCACGCGCAGGAAGCCTGCGCACTGCTGGAAGGCCTTGGGGCCGAGCTTCGGCACTTTCTTGATCTGCGCGCGTGAGGTGAACGCGCCGTTCTCCTCGCGGTACGAGACGACATTTTTCGCCGTTGTGCCGTTCAGGCCCGCGACGCGCTGCAAAAGTGACGGCGACGCCGTGTTGATATCCACGCCGACGGCGTTGACGCAGTCCTCGACCACGCCGTTCAGCGCCTCGTCGAGCTGCTTTTGCGGCATGTCGTGCTGATACTGCCCCACGCCGATGGCCTTGGGGTCAATTTTCACAAGCTCGGCGAGCGGGTCCTGCAAGCGGCGCGCGATGGACACGGCCGAGCGGAGATTCACGTCGTACTGCGGGAACTCTTCGGCGGCGAGCTTGCTTGCCGAGTACACGGATGCGCCCGCCTCGGAGACGATCATGTAGCTGACGTGCGCGCCGCTCTCGTTCACCCGGCGGATCAGCTCAACGGCCATCTGCTCGGTCTCGCGGCTGGCGGTGCCGTTGCCGATGGCAATGTGCTCCACGCCGTGCTTTTTGATGAGCGTTGCCAGCGCGGCGATGGCTTCATTTTTCTGCCGCTCGCCGTAGGTCGGGTAGACCACGGCGGTATCGAGCACCTTGCCTGTGCCGTCCACGACGGCGACCTTGCAGCCCATGCGGTAACCGGGATCAAGGCCCATCGTGACCTTGCCCTTGACCGGCGGCTGCATCAAAAGCGGCTTTAAGTTGAGCGCAAACTGGCCGATGGCACCCTCGTCTGCCTGCTCAGTGAGCTGATTTCGCACCTCGCGCTCGAGCGAGGGGAAGATGAGACGGTCGTAGGCGTCCTCGGCGGCGGACTTGACGAATTCCATGGCGGCGGAGCCGGGCTTCACGACTGCGCGGCGCAGCAGCGGGAGCGCCTGCTCGCGGTCGAGCGTGATGGAGATCTTCAAAATGCCTTCTTTTTCACCGCGGTTGATGGCGAGCACCTGATGCCCCTGCAAGCGGGCGACAGACTGCGTAAAATCGTAGTATAGGCGATAGACGCTGTCGTCCTCGGTCGCGGCCCTGCTCACAAGCTGGCCCTGACGGGAAATGAGCGCGCGAAGGCTCTTGCGGATGGCGGCGTCGTCAGAGATCTGCTCAGCAATGATGTCGCTCGCGCCCTGCAGGGCGTCCTCAACCGTCTCGACGCCCTTTTCGGGGTCGACAAAGTCGCGCGCGGCCTCCTCGGGCCGCGGGCAGTCTCGCTCCTGCGCGAAGAGCAGCGCGGCGAGCGGTTCAAGGCCCTTTTCCTTCGACATCGTGGCGCGGGTGCGGCGCTTTTGCTTGTAGGGGCGGTAGAGGTCTTCGACCTCGGCGAGCGTTTTGGCGCTGTCGATGGCGGCAACGAGCTCATCGGTCAGCTTGCCCTGCTCGTCGATGGACTTTTTCACCGCTTCGCGGCGCTCTTCAAGACCGCGGAGGTATTGGAGCCGCTCTTCGAGCGTGCGCAGAGAGGTATCGTCCATTGCACCGTGGAGCTCCTTGCGGTAGCGGGCGATAAAGGGGATGGTGTTGCCCTCGTCGAGCAGATGCACGACGTTTTCAACGTGCCGGGGGTCTTTGCCGAGCTCGGCAGCAAGGGCCTGAATGAGATCCATAGAATGTTCCTTTCGTATATCGGGCGCCGAAGCGGCGCGGTCAAGTGAATCAGCAATGTCCGCCCGAAAGCGGGCGGAACGCAAAATTTATTATACCGCATCGCGCGGCGATGCGCAAAGCCTTTTGCGCAGAAAAAAGGCGGAGGATCGGCGCGACGGCTGAGGCTTTACATTTTGCCGCTTTGGCGGTAAAATACGACGCAGCGTTCAAAGGCATCGAATGCTTCGCTTTGCCGCTCAAAGGCGGCATTTTTCAGCAAGAGAAGGAGAAAGCGAAATGCAGAAGAAAAACAACAAAGGCATCATCGCCCTCATCATCGTGCTTGTGCTGGCGGCTGCTGCGCTCGTCATTTGGCAGACAAACAAGCGGGAGACGCAGCAGGGCGGTAAGGAGATCACCGTCAACGTCGACCACCTGAACGGCGATGACACGACCTTCACCATCCACACCGACGAAGAGTACCTGCGCGGCGCGCTCGAGCAGGAAGACCTCATCGAGGGCACAGAGAGCGAGTACGGCCTCTATGTGCTGACTGTGGACGGCGAGACCGCCGACGAGAGCGAGCAGCAGTGGTGGGGCTACAGCGTGAACGGCACGTTTGCCGAGCTCGGCGTGGACAGCCAGCCCGTCGCGGACGGCGATGTGTACGACTTTGTGCTGAATGTCGGCTGGTAAGTCCGCAAGACTCAGCATCCGCGAGATCGCGGAGCTGTCGCTTTTCTGCGCGCTGATGGTCGCGGGCAAGGAGTGCCTGCGCCTTATCCCGAACGTGCATCCCGTCACGCTGCTGCTGCTTTTGGCCACGGCGGTGTACGGGGCGAAGGCGCTCTATCCGGCGTTCGGCTTTGCCCTGCTCGAGATCGCGCTTTACGGCGCGGGGCTTTGGAACCTGATGTATCTTTACGTCTGGCCGATCGTCGTGCTCGCTGCGCTGCCGTTTCGCAGAAGCGAGAGCCGCGCATTCTGGGCGGCCATCGCGGGGCTGCACGGGCTGTGCTTCGGCGCGCTGTGCGCCATTTCGTATTTTTTTATCGGCGGATGGCAGATGGCGTTTTCGTGGTGGGTCTCGGGCATCCCGTATGACGTCATCCACTGCGTGTCAAATACGGTCCTCGTCTTCGTGCTCTTCCCGCCGCTGCGGCGCGCACTGGAGCGCGCGAAGAAAACGTCGGGCGGAAGAGAATAGCAAAAAGCACCTGCCTTCGGCTGTGTGCTCGTAAGACAGTAATTCTAATTGAATGGTAACCCAGAGGCGTATCTCAAATCTGTTACTGAGTACAAGCCTTTGGACTAAAGCTCGGTATACCAAACACCGGATTAAGAATGGACTTTGAGAGAAAGTGAGGTATAACAATATGAAACAGATTATTACTATTCAGCACACGCAATCAATTCACCACACAAATGGTATGGTGGGTTCTTGGACAGATTGGGATCTTTCTGAATCAGGCATTGAACAGGCTGAAAGAATAGGGCAGAAATTAGCGAAGCAGTTATCCGGTCACAAAATTGTTATGTATGCTTCCAATCTTCTGCGAGCAAAGCACACCGCTGAAATTGTCGCAAAGCATATGGGAATCACACCTAACATTAGAACGGAACTTCGAGAGCGCAATTTAGGTAAATGCGTTGGCAAATCTATTCAGTGGCTTCGTGAGAACATTGAGGTTCAAGAGAAAACCATTGATGACAGGATGTTTTCTGATGCTGAGAGTAGACGAGACGAATGGAATCGCTTAAAACCTCTTTTTGACGAGATAATGGCAAGTAATGATGAATGTATCATTGTAGTATCACATGGCGATTTGCTGAGCGTTTGGAATACGATGTACCTCGGAATGGATGTGGAAACGCTGAATCAGTTTGAACTTTTTGGTATGGCAGGCGGCGTTTCTTTCATGCTTCAAAACGATGAGGGTAAGCGATTTATCAAGAAAATGAGCGATTTGTCTTACATGGCAAATCAATTTATATGAGAAAAGCGTGAGGTATAAATAAAATAGGCTTTGAACAACTTGCAAAAATAGAAAATGAGAGTGAACGTGTAAACAGAACCTACGATATATTCAACGAGGATGCAAGGCTCAATCATTCCAAAGCCGCACGAGTTGAATTTTTGACTACCGTTCACTACATAGAAAAATATTTGAAAGATGGCGACAAGATACTCGACATTGGCGCAGGTGCAGGTGAATACAGCCTCTACTTTGCTCGTAAGGGTTATGAAGTCTCGGCTCTTGAACTTGCCGATGCCAATATTGCCGCATTCAAAAAGAAACTGACACCCGAAGATAAAATCGATCTTGTTCAAGGCAATGCCCTTGACCTCTCTCGATATGCAGATAAGTCGTTTGATATTGTCCTTCTGTTCATCCCGCTTTATCATTTGAAAAATGATGCGGACAAACAGAAATGTATCAGCGAAGCAAAGCGTGTCTGCAAGGACGGCGGCAAGATCTTCTTCGCTTTTATTTCCAACGATTTTGTTTTCCTTACCGAGTTCGGATACGATGTGAATTATTTCAGCAACGGTGATTATCCCGAGCTTTCACACCGAGCAGCTCAAAGAGGGCGAGGGCGACGTCATCTGGACGATCTACCTCAAAAACGGCGACACGCTGCGCCTGCACCACACGGTCAAAATCACGCGCATCCCGGTCGTGACGTTGACGGAGAACGACTATCCGATGGCAACGATCGACAACCTGAACGCGCTGCTCGACACGCTCGCGCACGAGGCGGATCGAAAGTCGGTCTACATTTTGCAGCTGCCCGCGGTGACATACGAGGGTGGACTGACGATGAAAAATTTCTGCTGCGACCTGATCGGCAGCGAGAGCGGCACGACGTTCACCGGCACCGTGACGATTGCGACGCGCGGCATTCACCCCTCGAACATCACGAACGTCCGCTTTGTGGGCGACGGTACGGGCATCGGCCTTTCGGCGAGCGAGGGAGCGTTCCTGCACCGCTGCACGTTTGAAAACTGGGAGATCGGCGCTTACGGCGGCCTCGGCAGCTGGGTCAACGCCACGGGCTGCACATTTCGCGGCAACGGCGTGGGGCTGTGGCTCGACAACCGCGGCGACGCAACGTGCTCGGGCAGCTACTATGGCGACAGCGTGTACGAAGACAACGGCACCGCCGTGCGCATCGCCGCGATGCCGGGCACGGAGACGCTGGATTTCAATAACTGCGTGTTCCGAGGCAACGGGGTAAACGTCGAAAACACGGCGGGGTACGCCGTCGACCTCTCGCAGATCGTAACGGCGGACAATTAAAGAGAAAAAGGAGGAAACGCGGCGTTTCCTCCTTTTTTGCAAAATTCAGATGTTCAGCACAAAGTGCTCTTTATGATAGTCCAGCAGGCCTTCCTTTTTCATTTTTCCGAGCTCGAGCGACAATCCGCTGCGCTCAACGGCGAGAAAGTCCGCGAGCTGCTGGCGGGAGAACGGGATGTCAAACTCGACCGCGCCGCGCCGCTGCGCCTCGGCGGAGAGATAGGACATGAGCTTGGCGCGCGTCGTGCGCTGGGCGATGTGCGTGAGCTTTTCATTGAGCAGCAGGTTTTTTCCCGCAAGGTCGCTCAGAAGGTTTCGGATGATGCGGCTGTGGTGCGCGCAGGCGGAGGGACAGACCGTCAAAAGGCGCTTGACGTTCAAAAACAGCACCGTTGTCGGTGTTTCGGTCACGACGCTCACGTTGGAGACACTGCTCGGCGCGCAGGCGAAGGCCGCGGCGTAGGTCTGCCCCGGCGCGGTGCGGGAGAGAATGTTGCGGTTGCCCCAGATATCCTCCTGCACGACGAGCGCGCAGCCGGAGAGCACCATGCCGATCTCCTCGACCGCGTCGCCGGGGTGGAGGAGAAACACATCCTTGGGGAACTGCTCGGTCTTCGCCGCAAGGCAGGTGAGCATCGCATCGAGCTCGTCCTCCGTGACGCCGGAAAAGAGCGGCGAGGCGGCGAGAATGGGAAAAAATCTTTCATAAAAAACGCCTTTCGTTGAAAATTCAACCGACTTGCTGGCCGCATTCTACTATAATACGCTTGAAAACGCAAGGAGGTATTGCAATGAAACGGAGAATCATTGAGATCGATCAAAATAAATGCAACGGCTGCGGCGCCTGCGCCGCGGCGTGCCACGAGGGCGCTATCGCCATGGTAAACGGCAAGGCGCAGCTGATGCGCGACGACTACTGCGACGGCCTGGGCGACTGTCTGCCGACCTGCCCGACCGGCGCGATTTCCTTTGTCGAGCGCGAGGCCGCGGCCTACGACGAGCAGGCGGTGCTTGAAAACAAGCAGAAGAGAATGCAGAAGGAGGGGATGACACTGCACCACGGCTGTCCCGGCATGCAGCTCAAGACCTTTGCGCACAAGGCGGCATCTGAAACGGCGGCTCCTGCTGCGCAGGAGAGCCAGCTCTCCCAGTGGCCGGTGCAGATCAAGCTCGTGCCCGTGAACGCGCCGTATTTCTCCGGCGCAAAGCTGCTCATCGCGGCGGACTGCACGGCGTACGCCTACGCGGCCTTCCACGAGAAATTCATCAAGGGCCACATTACGCTCGTCGGCTGCCCGAAGCTCGACAGCGTGGATTACAGCGAAAAGCTGACCGAGATCATCGCAAAAAATGACATCAAGAGCGTGACGGTCGTGCGAATGGAGGTCCCGTGCTGCGGCGGGCTCGAGCACGCGGCAAAGACCGCGCTGCAAAATAGCGGCAAATTCATCCCCTGGCAGGTCGTGACGATCTCGACGGACGGGAGAATACTGGATACGATTTGAGTCATCCTATGATCAATAAGACCACAGAATGAGGAGGATTTTTTCGGTGGACAACAAGATGTTTTGTTTTCAGTGCGAGCAGGCGGCGCACTGCACGGGCTGCACCGGCAGCGCGGGTGTGTGCGGAAAGAGCGCCGAGACGGCAAATTTGCAGGACGAGCTGACCGGCGCGCTCATCGGCCTTGCCCGCGCTGCGGACGGCAGCCCCGGCGTGAACGAGGGCACATGGAGCCTCATCATCGAGGCACTTTTCACTACGCTCACGAATGTGAACTTTGACGCGGCGGCCATCCGCGATGTGACTGCACGCGTGAAGGCGGAGAAGAGCCGTCTTGTGCCGGACTGTGCGTCCTGCATGTCGCCCTGCGGGCACAACAATGACTACGATGTCTCGCGGCTCTGGACGGCGGACGAGGACATCCGCAGCCTCAAGTCGCTTATCCTGTTCGGTATCCGCGGCATGGCGGCGTACGCCTACCACGCGATGGTGCTGGGCTATACGGACGGCGAGGTCAACCGCTTTTTTGCCAAGGCATTGTTTGCCATCGGCGAGGACTGGGGCATGGATGACCTGCTTCCCCTTGTGCTGGAGGTCGGCGAGAAAAACTACCGCTGCATGGCGCTGCTCGACAAGGCCAACACGGAGACCTACGGCACGCCGGAGCCGACCACCGTGCCGCTGACGGTGGAAAAGGGACCGTTCATCGTGGTTTCCGGCCACGACCTGCACGACTTGAAGCGCCTGCTCGAGCAGACGGAGGGCAAGGGCATCAACATCTATACGCACAGCGAGATGCTGCCCGCGCACGGCTACCCGGGCCTTAAAAAGTATGCCAATCTCAAGGGAAATTTCGGCACGGCGTGGCAGAACCAGCAAAAGGAATTTGCCGACATCCCCGCGCCCGTACTATTCACCACGAATTGCCTGATGCCGCCGAAAGCGAGCTATGCCGACCGCGTGTTCACTACGGCGGCGGTCTCATATCCGGAACTCAAGCATATTGGCGCGGACAAGGACTTCACGCCGGTCATCGAAAAGGCGCTGGAACTGGGCGGCTATGCCGAGAACAAGGCGTTCACCGGCATCAACGGCGGCAGCACGGTTACGACGGGCTTTGCCCGCGGCGCGGTACTGGGTGTGGCCGACAAGGTGGTCGAGGCCGTCAACTCCGGCCAGATCCGCCACTTTTTCTTAGTCGGCGGCTGCGATGGCGCGCGCCCCGGCAGGAACTACTACACGGAATTCGTCAAGCAGACGCCGTCCGACACCATGGTGCTGACGCTGGCCTGCGGCAAGTTCCGCTTCAATGACTTAGATCTTGGCACGGTGGCGGGGCTGCCGCGCATCCTGGACATCGGCCAGTGCAACGACGCTTACAGCGCCATCCAGATCGCGCTGGCGCTCGCCGACGCCTTTGGCTGCGGTGTGAACGAGCTGCCGCTTTCGATGGTGCTCTCGTGGTACGAGCAGAAGGCGGTGTGCATCCTGCTGACGCTGCTGTATCTCGGCATCAAGGACATCCGCCTCGGTCCGACGCTGCCGGCGTTCCTCTCGCCGAACGTGCTCGACTACCTTGTCAAGAACTTTGGCATCGCGCCCATTACGACGCCAGAGGAGGACCTGAAGGCCATTCTGGGGTAAAACTGAAACGTACCGGCGGGCATTTTGCCCGCCGATATTTTTTGCAGAGAAAGAAACGCAAAAATTAAGCGTGACTTTTGACGCGAGATCTGATAAAATAAAATAACTTTGCGCAACAGAGGGGAAAAGAGAGAAATCAACAGGAGAGATCAATGAAAAAACAGTTTGACCTCAGCGCCGCGGCGCTGCACATTTTAGCGATGGCCTTCATGCTGCTCGACCACCTGTGGGCGACGCTTTTTCTTTCGCAGGAGTGGATGACCTGCGTGGGACGTCTCGCGTTCCCCATTTTTGCCTTCATGGCGGTGGAGGGCTACTTCCACACGCACAGTTTCAAAAAATACGCGCAGCGGATGCTGATTTTTGCGGTGCTGTCGGAAATTCCCTTTGACCTGATGTACGGCGGCACGTGGTTCTACCCTGTGCACCAGAATGTCATCTGGACGCTGCTCATCGGCCTTCTCGGCATTCGGGCGATGGAGGCCGTGCGGGAAAAGGGAAAGACATGGCTCTATCTTCTGACTTGCGCTGCGGTCACGGTGCTGGGCTTTGCGCTCGGCACGCTCGGCATGGTAGATTATTACGGCATGGGCGTTTTGACGGTGTTTGTGTTCTATTTCCTCCGCGGCAGAGAGTGGTGGAAGCTGCTCGGGCAGATCGCGGCGCTCTATTGGATCAATGTGTCGCTCATCGGAGGACAGATTTTCCCGATCGAGCTTTTCGGACTGGAGTTTGAGGTCTGCGAGCAGGGGCTTGCACTGCTCTCGCTCGTGCCCATCTGGCTCTACCGCGGGCGGCAGGGACACCACAGCAAGGTGTTTCAGTATGCCTGCTACGCGTTTTATCCGGTACATATGCTCATCCTCGGCCTTATCCAGCTGTCTCTGTAACAGAATACGAAAAAAGCGCTGCCGAAAGGCGGCGCTTTTTCGCGCCCTTTTTTTGGATCGTTCACAATTTGTTTATTGACATTGAAATGGAAACAACTATAATGATGACGTTCTAAAATTAGAAGATTATCATTCGATGACGAGCGAGCGCGGCGCGTGGCCGAATGAGGTCGGAAAGGAACCGATATGATGCCGAAGGAACCGATGCGCGGGGCAACGCTTTTCAGCCACGCCAACAAGATGACAAAGGCTTATCACGTTATGTTAACTCCACTGTGCAAGGAGACCGGCCTGCCGCCGTTAGCGATGGACATTCTGCTCTTTCTCGCCAACAATCCTGAGCACAACACGGCGAAGGACATCTGCCGCATGCGCGGGCACAAACCGGGTATCGTCTCCGTGCATGTGGAAAGACTGGTGAATGACGGCCTTCTCGAGCGGCGGGAGATGCCGGGCGATCGGCGGCAGACGCGGCTTGTCTGTACCGAACAGGCGCAAGCGCTCATTGAGCGCGGACGGCAGGTGCAGTGGCAGTTCGGAAGACGTCTGATCGAGGGCATCCCGGAGGAGGATCTGGCGACGATGCGCCGCTGCCTTGAAAGAATGGATGGCAATCTGAACGGCATCTGCAAGGAAAAGCGCTGAGGGCCCAAAGAAGAAATCAGGAGAACAACAATGCTGAAATTACTCAAAAACATGCGCCGTAAAGAGGTGCTCATGGTGCTGCTGTGCACCGTGCTTGTGGCGGTGCAGGTCTACTTTGACCTGCGGCTGCCGGATTACATGACCGATCTGACGACGCTCATCAAAACGTCGGGGGCGACGGCGGATATCCTGTCCGTCGGCGTGAAAATGCTTGGCTGCACGCTCGCAAGCGCCGTGCTGGCCGTGGGCTGCGGGTATCTTGCGGCCAAGGCGGCGTCGGGCTTCAGCTTCACGGTGCGCGAAAAGCTCTTCCGCCACGTGATGGACATCGGCAGCGAGGAGATGCAGGACTTTTCCGTCGCCAGCCTCATCACGAGAACGACGAACGACATCACGCAAATTCAGATGATCGTGGCGATGGGCCTGCAGATGATGATCAAATCGCCGATCATGGCCGTGTGGGCCATCATCAAAATTCTCGGCAAGAGCTGGGAGCTCTCCGCCGTGACAGCGGCATTCGTCGTGGTCATCTGCGTGACGGTGATAACGGTGATGAGCATCTGCATACCGCGTTTCCGCATCGTGCAGAAGCTGACCGACCAGATCAACCGTGTGGCGCGCGAAAACCTGACGGGCATCAACGTGGTGCACGCGTTTAACGCCGAGCAGTACCAGAACGACAAGTTCAACAAGCCGAGCCTTGACATGATGAATGTGCAGGTAAAGAACCAGAAGCTCTTCGCCCTCGTCCAGCCGACGATGACGCTCGGTATGAACGGCCTGGCGCTCACGATCTACTGGCTGGGTGCGGCGCTCGTCAACAACATCGCGCTGACCGATTCCGCAGCGCGCCTCACGATGTTCAGCGACGTGCTGGTGTTCAGCACGTATGCAACCTACGTGGTGATGTCTTTTATGATGCTCGTGATGATCTTCATGCTGCTGCCGCAGGCGCAGGTCTCGGCCGAGCGTATCAACGAGGTGCTCGAGCGCAAGGCGAATATCCGCGAGGGCAGCGTGAGCGAATGCAAAGAGCACGGCACAGTGGAGTTCAAAAACGTTTCGTTCCGCTATCCGCACGCTTCGGAGGATGAGCTTTCGAACATCAGCTTCCGTGTGAACAGGGGCGAGACGCTTGCCGTCATCGGCGCGACGGGCAGCGGCAAGACGACACTTGTGAGCCTGATCCCGCGCTTTTACGATGCGACGGAGGGCGAGGTGCTTGTCGATGGCGTGAACGTCAGGGACTACACGTTCGACACACTCTACAACAAGCTCGGCTACGTGACGCAGAAGGCGGTGCTCTTCGCCGGCAGCATCCGCGACAATGTCTACTTTGGCGAGAGCGAAGCGCCGGCGGACGATGAGGGCCTTGCGCAGGCCGTCGAGCTTTCGCAGGCGAAGGAGTTTGTCGACAAGCTCCCCGACGGCACGCAGCACCATGTGGCGCAGATGGGCCGCAACATGTCCGGCGGCCAGAAGCAGCGCCTTTCCATCGCCCGCGCGCTGGCGAGAAAACCGGAGATCCTCGTCTTCGACGATTCGTTCTCCGCTCTGGACTACCGCACGGATGCGAAGCTGCGCGAGGGGCTATCCAAGCAGCTGCACGACACGACGAAGATCATCGTCGCGCAGCGCATCAGCACCATCCGCCACGCAGACAAGATCATCGTGCTCGACCGCGGCGAGGCTGTGGGCATCGGCACGCACGAAGAGCTGATGAAAAACTGTGACGTTTACCGCGAGATCGCGACCTCCCAGCTCAGCGCTGCGGAGCTCGCGTAAAGGAGGTGAGAGAAGATGAAAAAGAAAAGCAGCAATCCCGTCGGCGCGCTCAAGCGCACGGGCGCGTATATGAGCTCGAGCATGGGCATTATCATTTTTGCCCTCGTGCTGGCGGCGCTGAGCGCCGTGATGACGATCATCGGCCCCGACAAGATCGGCAAAATGGCGACCATTATGTCCGACGGCCTCTTCACCGGCATTGACCTCGCCGCCATTGCGAAAATCGGCGTGTTCCTTGCCGTTATTTACTGCCTGAGCGCGCTGTTTGGCTTCATCCAACACTATATCATGGCGGTCGTGACGCTGAAAATGTCCTACCGCATGAGAGGCGAGCTCTCGGAAAAGATCAACCGCGTGCCGCAGAAGTATTTCAACACCACCTCGCAGGGCGACATTTTGAGCCGCATCACAAACGATGTGTCAACGCTCCAGCAGGGACTTACCAACAGCCTGCCGACCATCATCAGCGCCGCGACACAGTTTGTCGGCTGCCTTATTATGATGTTCGTGACCGAATGGCGCATGGCGCTCGTCGCACTGTGCATCACGCTCCTTGGCATGGTGCTGATCGTCGCCATCATGTCGAAGTCGCAGCGCTACTTCACCGCGCGGCAGAAGAGCCTCGGCGAGCTCAACGGCTATGTCGAGGAGATGTATTCCGGCCATGAGGTCGTGCGCATCAGCCGCGCAGTCGATAAGGTCCTCGACCACTTCGACGGCCTGAACGCGGCGGTCTATGACGCAAACTGGCGCTCGCAGTTCCTCTCCGGTGTGATGCAGCCGCTCATGAACGTGATCGGCAACCTCGCGTATGTTGCCGTGTGCGTGTTCGGCTCGGTGCTGGCCATCAATGGCACGATCGAATTTGGCGTCATCGTCTCGTTCATCCTGTATGTGCGCCTGTTCACCACGCCGCTGACGCAGATCGCGCAGGGTATGACGAATTTGCAGACGGCCTCCGCCTCCGCGCACCGCATTTTCGACTTCCTCGAAAGTGAAGAGCTCGGCGACGAGAGCGACAAGACCGAGAAGCTCGACGCCGTGCGCGGCGCGGTAATGTTCGACCACGTGCGCTTCAGCTACCCCGATTCGCCCGACAAGATCATCATCAAGGATTTCTCCGCTGAGGTCCATCCGGGCCAGAAGGTCGCCATCGTCGGCCCCACCGGCGCGGGCAAGACCACGATGGTGAACCTCCTGATGCGATTTTTCGAGGTCAACAGCGGCTGCATCACGATCGACGGCGTGGCGACGACCGACCTGCGCCGCGAGGATGTGCACGAGCTCTTTGGTATGGTCTTGCAGGACACGTGGCTCTTTGAGGGCACGATCCGCGAGAACCTGGTCTATAACATGGAGGGTATCACGGACGAGCAGCTCGAAACGGTCTGCAAGGCCTGCGGCCTCGACAAATTTGTCCACTCGCTGCCACAGGGCTTTGACACCGTGCTTAGCGAGAGCACGACCATCTCGGCGGGACAGAAGCAGCTTTTGACCATCGCCCGCGCGATGCTCCAGAATGCGCCGATGCTGATCCTCGACGAGGCAACGTCCTCGGTCGATACGCGCACGGAACTTCTCATTCAGCGTGCGATGGACGAGCTGACGAAGGGCCGGACGAGCTTTGTCATCGCCCACCGCCTGTCGACCATCAAGAACGCCGACCTCATCCTCGTGATGCGCGACGGCGACGTCATCGAGAGCGGCACGCACGAGCAGCTGATGGAGCAAAACGGCTTCTACGCCGAGCTCTACAACAGCCAGTTCGCGCAGGCGTCGTAAAGAAAAACCAGCGCAGGTGAGCCTGCGCTGGTTTATATTTTCTGCGGAAGAAGTTAAAAGAAAGTTTATTGCCGAACTGGGAAACGGTGGTATAATAAGGAACATTCAAGGGCTGACAAAGCCCGCACCGCGAAAGGAAGCGGAAACATATGAATTGGTTTCAGAAATTACTGTCGAATCCCTTTTTGCTCATCGGCCTCTCGTCGTGGTTCTGGGCGCAGCTCATCAAGACGATCATCCATGCCATTGTGACGAAGAGCATCGACTTTACGCGCCTGATCGGCGACGGCGGGATGCCGAGCGGCCATTCGGCCACGGTCTCGTCGCTCGCGACCGCGGCGGCGCTCGTCTACGGGCTCGGTTCGTTTGAATTCGCGATGGCGTTCATCTTCGCCATCGTCGTCTGCAAGGACGCGATGGGCGTCCGGCTCGAAACGGGGCGGCAGGCCGTTATCATCAACGACATCGTCGAGGCGTTCAACTCGCTCGCGTCGGAAAAGCTGCCGGAGGCGAAGCTCAAGGAGTTCGTCGGCCACACGCCGCTGCAAGTCATCGCCGGTATTCTGCTCGGCGTGGCGAACACATTTATCATGTACTACTGCGTACTGTGAGGGAGAGTACATGACGCTTTTTATTAACTGCTGCCCGCGCGGAGAGTCGCGCACGGAAAGACTGGCCCGCGCGCTGCTTAAAGCGCTCGGCGAATACGAGGAGCTGCGCCTTTATGACGAGCCGCTGCACCCGCTGGGGTACGCGGACATCGCAAAGCGCGACGCGCTGCTCGCGGAAAAGAAGTATGACGATGAAATGTTCCGTTACGCCCGTCAGTTCGCCGCGGCGGACAGAATTGTCATCGCCGCGCCGCTGTGGGACCTGTCGTTCCCTGCGCAGCTCAAGGTGTATCTGGAGAATATCTACGTCACGGGCATCGTGACGAAGTACAGCGAGGCGGGCGAGCCCGTCGGCCTGTGCCGCGCAAGCGAGCTCTACTATGTCACGACCAGCGGCGGACCGTTCGACGGCCGCTTTGGCTACGACTACTGGAAGACCATCGCGCAGGACTGCTTCGGCATTCCGACCGTCAAGCTCCTGGAAGCCGAAAACCTCGACATCGTGGGCGCAGACGCGGAAAAGATCGTCGACGATGCCATCAAGGCCTGCGGCCCTGCGTAAAATCAAACTTGTATAGCAAAAAAGCTCCGTGCCTTGGCACGGAGCTTTTTTATCGGGAAAAATCAGTTGGCGCTGTTCTGCTCGCTTTTGGGCAGGAGGTTCGTCATGCTCTTGAGGCCGATGGCGAGTGTGGACATGTTGTGCAGCAGCGCCGAGGTCGTCGGCGGCAGGATACCAAGCACGCCGAGCACGATGAGCGAGAAGTTGAAGCTCACGATGAAACGGTAGTTGCGGTGGATGCGGGCCATGAGCTCCTGGCTGAGAGAGCGCAGCGTGACGAGCGCGAACAGATCTTCGGACGAGATGGTAATATCCGCGATCTCGCGCGCGATGGCGGCGCCGGTCGAAATGGCGATGCCTGCGTCGGCTTCGGACAGGGCGGGGGAGTCGTTCACGCCGTCGCCGATCATGATGACCTTGCGGCCCGCGGCCTTTTCGCTGCGGACGAACGCGGCCTTGTCCTCGGGCAGCACTTCGGCGTAGACATCGTCGACGCCGACCTCAGCGGCGACGGCTTCGGCAGTCTTGCGGCTGTCGCCGGTCATCATCACGACCTTGTCGATACCGAGCTCGTGCAGCGCGCGCACGGCGGCTTTCGCCTCCTTGCGCAGGGGGTCATGAATGCAGATGACCGCGGCGAGCTCGCCCGCGATACAGAGGTACAGGTGCGAATACTCGGGCGGGAGCGATTCAAACTTGTCCTCTTCGCCCTCCGGCACGCGGCAGCCCTCGTCCTCAAAGACGAAGTGTGCGCTGCCGATGAGCACTGTTTTTTCGTCCACCATGCTCGAAATGCCGTGCGCCACGACGTACTGGACCTGAGAGTGATACTCCTCGTGCGTCAATCCGCGGTCCCTGGCCTCGGCCACGACGGCGTTGGCGATGGAATGGGGATAGTGCTCTTCGAGGCACGCGGCGAGGCGGAGCATCTCGCTTTCCTCATTGCCGCCGAAGGTGACGATTCTCGCGACCTTGGGTGTGGCGTAGGTGAGTGTGCCGGTCTTGTCAAAGACGATGGTGTTCGCCTGGGCGACGGCTTCGAGGAAGCGCCCGCCCTTGACGGAGATGTGATGGCTGCTGCTCTCGCGCATGGCAGAGAGCACCGCGATAGGCATGGAGAGCTTGAGCGCGCAGGAGAAGTCGACCATCAGCACGGCCAGCATCTTTGTGACGTTGCGCGTGATGAGATAGGTCAGGATCGTGCCGCCGAGCGTATAGGGTACGAGCCTGTCGGCAAGGCGCGAGGCCTTGTCCTCAGCCGTGGATTTGAGCTTTTCCGACTCTTCGATCATGCGCACGATGCGGTCATAGCGGCCGCCGCCGAGCGCCTTTTCCACGCGAACGACACACTCGCCCTCTTCGGCGACGGTGCCTGCGTAGACATAGCTGCCCTCGCGCTTGGGGACGGGCATGGACTCGCCTGTCATGGACGCCTGATTGACCATCGCCTCGCCGGAGACGACCTTGCCGTCGAGCGGGATGAGGCTGCCGGTGCGGACAACGACGCAGTCGCCCGCCTGAATATCGCCGATGGGAACGAGCGTTTCCGTCTCGCCCGTCTTGAGCCAGACGTGGTCGACGTTGAGCGACATCGCGCCCGCGAGGTCCGCGACGGACTTCTTGTGCGTCCAGTCCTCGAGGATTTCGCCGAGGCGGAGCATGAACATCACAGAGCTTGCCGTTGAGAAGTCGCCGCGCACCATCGACACGGTGACGGCGGTGGCGTCGAGCACGGCGACGGAGAGCTTGCCGTGCAGCAGTGCGGAAAGACCCTCGCGGATGTACTTGATCGAGTGATAGATGGCGAGCGCCGTGATGACGGGGAGCGGGAAGAAGAGCTTCGAGATCACGCGGCGGATCACCGTCCACGAGAGTTTGTCTTCAAATTCACGGTTGAGTTTGCGCGTCGTATGGTCGGGGACAAGGTCCATTGTTTCGGCCTTGTCGAACGAGAACGCCGCGAGCGCGTGCACGAGCGCGGCGCGGTCCGCGCGGTAAACGATCACGGCGTCCTGCGTGCGGTCAAAGACCGAGACCTCTCGCACGCCGTCCACATTGCGCAGATAATATTCCAGAACGTCCGCCTGATGCAGCGTCATGCGGCGGCAATTCAGATGCACGCGTATGCGCCCGGCAGATTCGTGCAGAATTTTGCATTTCATAGTGTATCAATTCCTCCGAAAGTGAAAGAGAGCCGCGCGTCGCGGCTCTCCTGCGATTTATTCCTCGTCCGCTTTTTCCTCGGACGCGTCCTCAATGACTTCGGCGTCCTCTTCCGCTGCGCGGCGCTCGTTGATGTCCTTGGCGTCGGCGTAGACGTCCTCAGCATCCTCACGGACGTTCGTGACGGCCTGCATCACGCAGTCCTTGGCACGCAGCACCGCGGCGGTGGTGTGAGAGTAGACCTTTTTGGCATCCTTGCTGGAAAGGATCTTGAGGCCGGCGGTGCCGAACAGCACGCCTGCTGCAAATAAACCGAGATGTTTCATTGAAAAAACCTCCTGTTGGTATGAATTAGAGCTCTTTAACATAGTGGGAATATAACATAACGCCGTTTCAAATGCAAGTAGCGAAATGTTAAAATTTGACGGAGAATGGAAACCGCGGATTTGTTATGTTTTTCAGATGTTCGCGCGCTCGTCCCAGAGCGTCAGCGTACCTGATTGCAGCGTTTTCGGAACGTCGATGATGCGCTGGTTCGACGAGCCGCGAAAGCGCAGCGAGATATCGTGCAGCGCGTCCACATAGCGCCCGTCGACGAGCACATCGAGCAGTGACAGCAGTTCGTCCGTCACCTCGCAGCGCGAATACGCGGCGGGGTCGTGCAGTTCCTCCCACGTAAAGCCCGTGAACGACCAGATCGTCTTTTGCGGCAGCTCACGCCTCACGCGGCGGAGAAACGGCAGCAGTGCGCGCTGATTTTTAGGCTCGAACGGTTCACCGCCGAGCAGCGTGAGACCGTTGATATAGTCGGGGGAGAGCAGGCGGATGAGCTCGTCCTCCGTTTCACTCGTGAAGGGCTTGCCGTAGCAGAAGTCCCACGTCTGCGGCTGAAAGCAGTTTTCGCAGTGGTTCGTACAGCCGGAGACGAACAGCGTCACGCGCACGCCAAGGCCGTTGGCGATGTCGCAGTTTTTGATCTCGCCATAGTGCATGGGAAATGACCTCCTTATCAGAAAAAGGTGGGAGCGCGGTGCGCTCCCACCTAAACAGCAATTTTATGGCGCAGCCTTACAGATGCAGCACGCGCTCTTTGATCTCCTGCGTGCGGCCCTGGTTCCAGAACTGGGTGCCGATGTAGCCGCAGGTGCGGCGGGCGACGTTCATCTTGTCCTGGTCGGTGTTGCCGCACTTCGGGCAGCGCCAGATGAGCTTGCCGCCCTCCTCGACGATGTCGATCTCACCGTCCCAGCCGCAGACCTGGCAGTAGTCGGACTTCGTGTTGAGCTCGGCGTAGATGATGTTGTCGTAGATGAACTTCATCACCTGCAAAACCGCTTCAAGGTTCTGCTGCATGTTGGGCACTTCGACATAGCTGATCGCGCCGCCGGGGGAGAGGTGCTGGAACTGCGCCTCGAACTTGAGCTTGGTGAACGCGTCGATCTTTTCCGTCACGTGGACGTGGTAGGAGTTCGTGATATAGCCCTTGTCCGTCACGCCCTCGATCACGCCGAAGCGCTTTTGCAGGCACTTGGCGAACTTGTAGGTCGTGGACTCGAGCGGCGTTCCGTAGAGGGAGTAGTCGATGTTTTCGGCGGTTTTCCACTCCTTGCACTTGTCGTTCATCTTCTGCATGATGGAGAGGGCGAACGGCGTGGCGCTGGGGTCGGTGTGGCTCTTGCCGGTCATGTACTTCACGCACTCGTAAAGTCCCGCGTAGCCGAGCGAGATCGTGGAATAGCCGTCGTAGAGGAGCTTGTCGATGGGCTCACCCTTTTTGAGTCTTGCGCACGCGCCGTACTGCCAGAGAATGGGCGCCGCGTCGGAGAGCGTGCCCTTCAGGCGGTCGTGACGGCAGCGCAGCGCGCGGTGGCAGAGCTCAAGACGCTCTTCAAAGATCGTCCAGAACTTTTCAATGTTGCCGCCGGAGGAGAGTGCCACGTCGGGCAGGTTGATCGTGACGACGCCCTGATTGAAGCGGCCGTAGTACTTGTGCTTGCCGGGAACATAGTTGCCGGCATTCGCGATGTTGCCGACGCCCGCGTCGGTGAAGCGGTCGGGTGTCAGGAAGCTGCGGCAGCCCATGCAGGGATACACATCGCCCTTGAGCTCGAGCATCTTCTTTTCGCTGATGTAATCGGGCACCATGCGGCGCGCCGTGCACTTGGCGGCGAGCTGTGTGAGGTAATAATACGGCGAGTCGTCGTGAATGTTGTCCTCTTCGAGCACGTAGATGAGCTTGGGGAAGGCGGGCGTGACCCACACGCCCTGCTCGTTTTTGACGCCCTGATAGCGCTGCTCGAGCATTTCCTCGATGATGACGGCAAGGTCGCGCTTTTCCTGCTCGCTTCTCGCCTCGTTGAGGTACATGAAAACGGTGATGAACGGCGCCTGACCGTTCGTGGTCAGAAGCGTCACGACCTGATACTGGATGGTCTGCACGCCGCGGCGAATCTCCTCGCGCAGACGCTTTTCGACGATTTCGGTGATCTTGTCCTCCGTGGGGTCGACGCCGAGGGCCTCGACCTCGGCGAGCACCTGCTTTCTGATCTTCTGGCGCGATACGTCGACAAAGGGGGCAAGGTGCGTCAGCGAGATGGACTGGCCGCCGTACTGGTTCGAGGCGACCTGCGCGACGATCTGCGTCGCGATGTTGCACGCGGTCGCAAACGAATGCGGGCGCTCAATGAGGGTTCCCGTGATGACGGTGCCGTTTTGCAGCATGTCCTCCAGGTTCACAAGGTCGCAGTTGTGCATGTGCTGGGCGTAGTAGTCCGTGTCGTGGAAGTGGATGATGCCCTCTTCATGCGCCTTGACGATATCCTCGGGCAAGAGCAGACGGTTCGTCAGATCGCGGCTCACCTCGCCGGCCATATAGTCGCGCTGGGTGGAGTTGACGACGGGGTTCTTGTTGGAATTCTCCTGCTTGGCCTCTTCGTTGTTGCACTCGATGAGGGAGAGAATTTTGTCATCCGTCGTGTTGCTCTTGCGCACGAGCGAGCGGTTGTAGCGATAAGTGATGTAGCGCTTAGCGACCTCGAACGCGCCGTGCGCCATGATCTGGTGCTCGACAAAGTCCTGGATCTCCTCGACCGTGGGTGCGCGGCCCAGACTCTGGCAGGAGAACTCCACGCTCTCGGCGATGCGCTGGATCTGGACGGGCGTCATGCGAGCCTCCTCATCCACAACGTCGTTAGCCTTAGTCACTGCGGCGATGATCTTGACGATATCAAATTCTACTTCTGCGCCGTTGCGCTTGATAACTCTCATGTATTCCCGTCTCCTCTTCTTTTGGTATGTCCTTTACATAACACTATATCTTGTGGTGACCTTCATAACAGCAAACTAATTATTGCACATGAGACTCAACATTGCAAGTCTTAAGTGCTGAAAAAGGAAACAATATCAGAGCCCCAACTTTGGACACTATTGACGAAACACCTTGAATGAAGCGGAATAGCGCATTATTTCAATTTGATGTAAAAATCAACAAGACATAAGTAATGCTAATGATAGCTATGCAAAATTAACTCTTTTCATGGGCGGAAAATGTGACTATAATAACTCGGTTGAAAAATTTGAGCAGGACTCGCAGAGCGGGCCCGCTCCGGATCGGAGGATCAATACAATGGCAAATTGCGCGATCGTAGGTATCAACTGGGGCGATGAAGGCAAGGGCCGCATGGTCGACTACCTCACGGACCATTATGACGTGGTCGTCCGCTATCAGGGCGGCGGCAACGCGGGCCACACTGTGGTGAATGAAAAGGGCAAGTTTGCCCTGCACCTGCTGCCGAGCGGCATTTTCCGCGACGGCGTTGTCAACATTCTGGGCAACGGCGTGGCGCTGGACTGCGAAAACCTGCTCAAGGAGATGGAGACGCTGCGCGCCGCGGGCGTTATCATCACGCCGGAGAATCTGAAGGTCAGCGACCGCGCGTCGCTGCTGCTGCCCTGGCACCGCGAGCTCGACGCGCTCGAGGAAGCGCGCCTTGCCGACAAGAAGTACGGCTCGACCAAGCAAGGCATCGCGCCGTTCTATGGCGACAAGTACCAGAAAAAGACCGTGCAGGCGGGCGAGCTCCTGCACCCCGAGCACTTAAAGGAGCACCTTGCCGACCTTCTTGAGTGGAAGAACCTGATGCTCCAGAAGATCTACGGCGCAAAGGGCTACACGATGGACGAGCTCATGGCGTGGGTCGACACCTACTGCGGTGCCATCAAGCCCTACATCACCGACACCGGCCGTTTCCTGAGAAACGCGCAGAGGGAGGGCAAGTCCATCCTCTTTGAAGCCCAGCTCGGCGCGCTGCGCGACCTAGACTACGGCATCTATCCCTACACCACCTCTTCGAACGCCGTTGCGGCGTATGCGCCCGTCGGCTCGGGCCTTCCCACGGCGAAGCTCGACGAGGTCGTGGGCGTGGTGAAGGCGTACTCTTCCTGCGTGGGCGAGGGCCCGTTCGTCTGCGAGTGGTTCGGCGAAGGGGCGCAGCAGCTGCGCGACGCGGGCGCGGAGTACGGCGCGAAGACCGGCAGACCCCGCCGCGTCGGCCCCATCGATCTGGTTGCGACGCGCTACGGCGTGGAGACGCAGGGCGCGACGAACATCGCCCTGACGAAGCTCGATGTCCTGAGCTACATGGACAAGATCCCTGTCTGCGCACACTATGAATTAAACGGCGAGCAGACCGACGATTTCCCGTTCCCCGTGCTGCTGCAGGACGCCAAGCCCGTCGTCGAGTATCTGCCCGGCTGGCAGTGCGACATCTCCGGCGCGCGCAAGTGGGAGGATCTGCCCGAAGCCGCCCGCAGCTACGTCGAATACGTTGAAAAGGCCATCGGCTGCCACATCGGCTTCGTCTCCGTCGGCGCGGAGCGCGAGAGCCTGATCATCCGCTGACACACCAAAGTAAAGAGGGGACGAAGGCCCCCTCTTTACTTTTCTATTGCAACTTTGCTTCATTCTATATAAAATACGAACAGCGACCGCTGAGAAAGAAAAGGAGAACCCTATGCGCAAGGATATTTACGAGTCCCCGCTTTCGTCCCGCTATGCGTCCGAATACATGCTGCACCTCTTTTCCCCCGATATGCGCTTCCAGACGTGGCGCAGACTGTGGGTGGCGCTTGCCCGCGCCGAGCACGAGCTGGGCCTGCCGATCACGCAGGAGCAGGTCGACGAGCTCGCTGCGCACATCACCGACATCGACTACGAGGTCGCCGAAAAGCGCGAGCACGAGGTGCGCCACGATGTGATGGCACATGTGTACGCCTACGGCAAGGCGGCACCCTCCGCTGCCGGCATCATCCACCTCGGCGCGACGAGCTGCTATGTGACGGACAACGCCGATTTGGTGCTGTATCGCGACGGCCTCAAATACCTGAGAGGGCAGCTTCTCAGCGTGATGGTGAATCTTGCGGCATTTGCCCGCGAATACGCCGCCACGCCGACGCTCGGCTATACGCATTATCAGCCCGCGCAGCCCGTGACGATCGGCAAGCGCGCGACGCTGTGGATGCAGGACTTCCGCTCGGACCTTGAAGAGCTTGATTTTGTCATCGGCTCGATGCGCTTCCTCGGCTGCCGCGGCACGACGGGCACGGAGGCGAGCTTTGTCGACCTCTTCGAGGGCGACGGTGACAAGGTCGACGAGATGAACCGCCGCATCGCCGCGGAGTTCGGCTTTGAAAAGTGCTTCTCTGTCAGCGGCCAGACCTATCCGAGAAAGGCCGACAGCCGCATTCTGAATGTGCTCTCTTCCATCGCACAGAGCGCCTACCGCATGGCGAACGACATTCGCCTGCTCCAGCACGACCGCCAGGTCGAAGAGCCGTTTGAAAAGAACCAGATCGGCTCGTCCGCGATGCCCTATAAGCGAAACCCCATGCGCTCCGAGCGCATCTGCTCGCTCAGCCGCTACCTGATGGCCGATGCGGCCAACGCGCCGATGACGGCCTCGACCCAGTGGCTCGAGCGCACGCTCGACGACTCGGCCAACCGCCGCATCTCGCTGCCGGAGGGCTTCCTCTGCGCCGACGCGGTGCTGCGCCTGTGCCAGAGCGTGACGAACGGCCTGCATGTGAACGAAAAGATCGTCGAGCGCACGCTGCGCGAGTATCTGCCGTTCCTTGCGACCGAGAACATCATGATGGAGGCCGTCAAGCGCGGCGGCGACCGTCAGGAACTGCACGAGAAGATCCGCCAGCACTCCATGGCCGCGACCGCCCGCATGAAAGAGGGCGAGCCGTGCGATCTCTTAGACCGCCTCGCGGGCGACCCCGCGTTCGGCATGACGCGCGAGGAGCTCGATCAGGTCATGGAGCCCAAGCTCTACATCGGCCGCTGCGAGCAGCAAGTGCTGCGCTTCCTCGACGAGTGCGCGCCGCTTTTGCGCGACGCCGCCGCGGAGGATGGCGCGATCGACCTGTAAGCGGGCAGAAATTGAGAATGATCCCTGAGCGGGAGAGATGGACGAGCCATCTCTCTCGCTTCTTTTTTTCACCTGAAAAAAAGTGCGGCGGCGCGCGTTGCCTTGGCAAAAACGGGCAGAATACCAGTAAGTGAACAAATTGTAAAGGGTGTACGTTCCTATACAAAAGGTAGCGAGTGTCCATGGATTCGGGTATCGAAGTGTGCTATAAAGAAGCTGTATAGAAAAATGCACAAAACGATCACTAAAATGCATAACAGATTTGAAGAATAAATATTGATTTATTTATTGAAACAATCTATAATATGAAAAAGCTGAGCGGGAAACATTTTCCCGCCGCAGTGCTAAAAGAGGTGAACGACAACATGGTAATGGAAGAATTACAGCAGGTGCAGGAGCTCGAAAAAGAGCTTGCAGCGCAGTATGCCGCCGCGCAGGCGGACGCCAAGCGCCGCATCGCCGTTGAGCAGCGCGCCGCTGCCCGAGAGATCGAGGACAGCCGCCGCAACGCCGACGTGGAGGTGCGGCAGCTGATGGCGGAGGCCGAGCAGCGCGCCGGTGAGGAGACGGAAAAGATCCTCGCCAAGGCGCGCACGGAATGCGAAAAGATGCAGAGCGCGGCGCGCGCAAACCTTGAGCGTGCGGCGCAGTGGATCGCGGAAGAGGTTGTGAACGACAAATGGCAATCGTAGCAATGAAGCATCTCCGCCTCCTCGGCATGGAGAGCGAGCGCGAGGCGCTGCTCAAGGCCATGCAGGACATGGAGTGCGTGGAGATCTCAAGTATCGACGGAAGCGAAGAGGCACTGAAATCAGGCTTTGCCAAGCCCGACGACAAGGCGCTGATGAGCGCGCAGGAAGCGTCGCGTGCGTACCGCACGGCGCTTGCCTCGCTCGACCGCTTTGCGCCGGAGAAAAAAGGCATGTTCCGCAAGCGGCAGGGCGTTTCCCGCGCGGCGTTTTTCAGCGCCGAGAGCGAGGAAAATGCCCGCACCGCGGCGGAGACGATCAACAAGGACACACGCCGCCTCGGCGAAATCGAGAGCGAGCGCACGAAAAATGAGGCGCTGCGAGCGACTCTTGCCCCGTGGCTGACGGTCGATGCGCCGCTCGGCGGCGCGGACGGCGCGCTTGCGGTGTTCTTTGGCACGGCGGGCCTGAATGTGACGGACGATGCGCTCAAAGCGCTGGCCGATTCGCTGGACGGGCTTCTCACCTGGCAGCAGGCCTCGAGCGACAGGTCGCTGCGATATCTTCTCGTGATGTGTCACGGGAGCGTGAAGGAGCGGGCGCTGAGCGCGCTGCGCGACCTCGGGTTTTCGACCGTGAGCTTTCGCGGCATGACCGGCACGGCGAAGGAAAACGACAAGGCGCTTGCGGAAAATCTCGCTGCGCTCGAAAAAGAGCGGCAGGAGATCGAACAGCGCATTGCGGGCCTTGGAGGCAAGCGGGAGGCGCTCTTGGAAGCGAGCGACCGCGCGGCCATCGCGCTGCGGCGCGAGGAGGCGAAGAGCCGACTTGTCGGCACTGACAAGGTCTTCTTATTGGAAGGCTGGCTGCCTGCCGACCGCTGCGCCGCGCTTGAAAAAGCGCTCGAGCCGTTTACCTGCGCGATCGAAACGCGCGAGCCGACAGAGGACGAGTACCCGCAGGTGCCGGTGCAGCTCAAAAACAACAAGCTGACGCGGCCGCTCAATATGGTCACGGAGATGTATTCGCTCCCGGCCTACGGCACGCTTGACCCGAACCCGCTGATGGCGCCGTTTTTCATTTTGTTCTACGGCATTATGATGGCGGATATGGGCTACGGCTTACTCATGATGATCGCCTCGGTCATCATCAGCAAAAAATACCGGCCCAAGGGCACGAGCGGCGAGCTGTTCAGCCTGCTCGGCCTCTGCGGCATCAGCACGTTCATCATGGGCGCGCTGACAGGCGGATTTTTCGGCGATTTCCTCACGCAGCTCGTCGCCATCGTCAGCCCCGGCACGGTCTTCGCGCTGCCGAAGCTCTTCGACCCGCTCGACGATCTGACGATGATCCTGATCGGCTCGATGGCGCTGGGCATGGTGCAGATCGTCACCGGCATGGCCATCAGTTTGATCGAAAAGTGCAAGCGGAAAAAGTTCCTCGACGCCTTTTTCGAGGAGATCACGTGGTGGACCGTGTTTATCGGCATCGCGCTTTTGGCGCTCGGCAAGGGTGCGGCAGTGCTGTATGTCGGATGCGCGCTGGTGCTGCTCGGCCCCATCGTGCAGGGCAAAGGCTGGGGCAAGCTCACGGGCGTGTTCGGCTCACTCTATAACCACGTGACGGGCTACTTCGGCGACATTTTGTCCTACACGCGACTGATGGCCCTGATGCTCGCGGGCAGCGTGATCGCGCAGGTGTTCAACATGCTCGCGGCGATGCCGGGGAACGTGATCGCGTTCATCATCATCTCGACGCTCGGCAACGCGATGAACTTCGGACTCAATCTCCTTGGCTGCTACGTGCACGATCTGAGATTGCAGTGCTTGGAATTTTTCAACAAGTTCTACGTCGACGGCGGAAAGCCCTTCCGCCCCATGACGCTGGACACGGAATATGTCGATTTACAGTAAATTGCAGAAAAAACGGAAAAACCGTAAGGAGGATAAAAAATGGGTATCTTTGAACTGACGACGGGCGGCGCCATCGGTATGCTGGGCGCGGGTCTTGCTGTTTGCCTCGCGGGCGCGGGCAGCGCACGCGGCACGGGTCTTGCCGGCGAGGCCGGCACGGGTCTTCTCTGCGAGGATCCGAGCAAATTCGGTAAAGTGATGATCCTGCAGGTCATCCCCGGCACGCAGGGCCTGTACGGCCTGGTCATCGGCTTCCTCTGCCTGATGCGCATGGGCGTCCTGAACGGCACGTATGTCGATATGTCGCTGCAGGATGGGCTTCGTTACTTCGCGGCTTGTATGCCCATCGCCATCGGCGGCGGCATTTCGGCAGTTGCGCAGGGCCGCGTCGCCGCGGGATCAATCAACATCTTGGCGCGCCAGCCCGAGCACTGGTCGAAGGGCATGGTGCTGTGCATCGTGGTCGAGTTCTACGCGATCCTTTCGCTGCTGGCGTCGATCATGATGCTGCTCAACATCGGCTGACGCGCCCACGGAAAGGCGGAAACGCAATGAACGGAATGGAAAAGATCACCGCGCGCATGAAAGAGGATGCGGCGCGCTCGCTGAGCGAGCTGAATGCGCAGACCGAGCAGGAGCTCCGGCGCATCCGCGAGGAGAGTGCCGCACGCGCGGAAAAAGAGCGCGAGACGGCGGGCGGGCGCGCGCATCTCGCCGCGCAGGAGCGCTATGAGCGCCTCTGCTCCGCAGCGGAGATGGAGACACGCAAGCTGACGCTCAGCGCCAAGCAGAAAGTGCTCGCCGAGACCTACGACCGTGCGCTGGAGATTCTCTGCTCCATGCCGCGCGAGGAGTACCTTTCGCTGTTGGTTCGCCTGCTGAAAGCGGCGGGCGGCAAGGGCGACGAGAAAATCGCCCTGAGCGCAAAGGACCGCGATGAGATCGGCGAAACGCTCGTCGAGCGAGCGAACAAGGAGCTGAACGCGCACTATACGCTTGCGGGCGAAGCGGCAGATATCCGCGCGGGTCTCGTGCTTATAAGTAAAGAATGCGACGTGAACTGCTCGTTTGAAACGATTCTCGCCCTTTCGCGCGAGAAGACCGAGCGCGGCGCGGCAAAGCTCCTCTTCGCGGAATAAGGAGGGGATCGGATGCAGCAGTATCGGGATACGGACTACGCAGCGGTCTCCGCGGCGCTGCATGCGCGCGAGGCGAAGCTCCTGACGCAGGCGATGGCCGAGCGGATGATCGACGCCGCCACGCCGGAAGAGAGCTACAAGACGCTTTTGGAATGCGGCTACGCGCCGCTTGAGCGATGCACGCTCGAAAATGTGGAACACGCGCTCTCGCAGGCGCGCAGAGAGCTCTACCGCGAGGTGAGCGTGCTGGCACCGGACAAGCGCATCATCGAGCTTTTTCAGGTCAAGTACGACTATCACAATGCAAAGCTCGCACTCAAGAGCAAGCGCACCGGCGAGGACGTCTCCCGCCTTGCGATGGACTGCGGCCGCTTCGACGCGCAGAAGGTGCTTCGTGGTGAGACGAGCGCGGTTTCCGCGGCGATGAGCCGCGCGATGGCGCAGGCGGAGAGCGAAGCGGGCCACAGCGGCGATGTCCGCATGGCGGAGCTGCTGCTCGATCGCGCCTGCTACGAGGAGATGAGCGCGCTCGCAAGCGAGACGGGCAGCACGTTTTTGAAGGACTATGTCGCCTTGCAGATCGACGCGGTCAACCTGCGTACGCTTGTGCGCGCACGGCGCATGGGCTGCGAGGACGATGTGCTTGCTGCGGCGATGCTGCCGGGCGGACACATTCCGGCGGGTCAGCTCAAAGGCGCGCGCGGCGATCATTTATCGTCGCTCACACACGGCACGACGCTTGACAGCGCGGGCGAGCTCGCGGCCAAACTGCTTGACAGCGGCGGGGGCCTGACGGAATTTGAGCGCGCGTGCGACGATGCGCTCATGTCCTATTTGCAGCGGGCGCGGCGCACGCCGTTCGGCCCAGAGGTCGTGGCGGGCTATCTTGGCGCGAAAGAGGCGGAGTTCACCGCCGTGCGCACCATTTTATCCGGCAAGATCGCGGGCATCGCGGCGGAGGACATCCGCGCGCGGCTGCGCATGAGTTATCTCTAAGGGAGGCGGCAGCATGAATAAGATCGGAGTTATCGGCGGGCGCGACAGCGTTTTGGGCTTCCGCGCCCTCGGGCTCGACACCTGCATCGCGGAAAACGGCGAGCAGGCGAAAGCCGCCCTCCACCGCATGGCGAAGGAGAACTACGCCATCATCTATATCACCGAACACCTCGCCGCGCAGATCCCCGCGGAGATCGAGCGCCGGCGCGAGGATGTTTCGCCCGCTGTCATCCTCATCCCGGGCAGGGAGGGGAGCCTCGGCATCGGCACAGCGGGCGTGCACGCGGCTGCGGAAAAGGCCGTCGGCGCGGACATTTTGTAAAAAAGGAGCAAAAGCCTTATGGGAAAGATCGTTAAGGTCTCCGGCCCGCTGGTCGTGGCGTCGGGACTTTCGGAAGCGAATATGGCGGATGTCGTCCGCGTGGGCGAGCAGCACCTCATCGGCGAAATTCTGACGATGAGCGGCGATTCCGCCGCCATTCAGGTGTATGAAGAGACCTCGGGCCTCGGCCCGGGGGCAGAGGTCGTGACGACCGGCGCGCCGCTGTCTGTTGAGCTCGGCCCCGGTTTGATCGAGAATATTTACGACGGCATCCAGCGCCCGCTGGAGGTCATCCGCCAGAAGACGGGCGGCAACTTCCTGCCGCGCGGAGAGGAGGTCCCCGCGCTCGACCGCGAGAAGAAGTGGGACTTCACCGCTGTCGCCAAGGTGGGAGACCACCTGATCGGCGGCGACGTGCTCGGCACGGTGCAGGAGACGCCGTCGATCCTGCACAAGATCATGATGCCGCCCAAGATGAGCGGCACTGTGAAGGAGATCAAGTCCGGCAGCTTCACTGTGGAGGACGTCGTCGCTGTTATTGAGACCGACAAGGGCGAGACGAAGGAACTTACGATGATCCAGAAGTGGCCTGTTCGTGTGGGCCGTCCCTACACGAAGAAGTACCCGCCCGTCACGCCGCTCCAGTCCGGCCAGCGCATTGTGGATACGTTCTTTCCCGTAGCCAAGGGCGGCACGGCGGCGATCCCGGGCCCGTTCGGCAGCGGCAAGACCGTCATGCAGCATGCGCTTGCCAAGTGGGCGGACGTGGATCTCGTCGTTTACATCGGCTGCGGCGAGCGCGGCAACGAGATGACCGACGTTCTGCGCGAATTCCCCGAGCTCGTCGACCCGCGCACGGGCGAGAGTCTGATGAAACGCACGGTGCTCATCGCCAACACCTCGGATATGCCGGTCGCGGCGCGCGAAGCGAGCATCTACACCGGTATCACCATCGCCGAATACTTCCGTGACATGGGCTACGCCGTCGCAGTCATCGCGGACTCGACCTCCCGCTGGGCGGAGGCCCTGCGCGAAATGTCGGGCCGTCTCGAGGAGATGCCCGGTGAAGAGGGCTATCCTGCGTATCTGTCCTCGCGCCTCGCGCAGTTCTATGAGCGCGCGGGCGTGGTCGAATGCCTCGGCAGCGACGAGCGGCAGGGCAGCCTCACCGCCGTCGGCGCGGTTTCGCCTCCGGGCGGCGACCTCTCCGAGCCTGTCTCGCAGGCGACGATGCGCATCGTCAAGGTCTTCTGGGCACTGGATTCGTCACTTGCCTACCGACGCCACTTCCCGGCCATCAACTGGCTGAATTCCTATTCGCTCTATCTCGATTCCCTGCGCCCGTGGTACAGCGAGCACCTGGGACACGAATTCCTCGAAAACCGCGAGTGGGCCATGGCGATGCTGCAGGAGGAATCGAACCTCAACGAGATCGTGCAGCTCGTCGGCAAGGATTCGCTCAGCGCGAAGGACCAGATCACGCTTGAGGTCGCGCGTATGATCCGCGAGGACTTTTTGCAGCAGAACTCGTTTGCCGACAACGACGCCTATTCTGAGTACGACCGTCAGGCGCGCATGCTGGCGATGATCCGCCAGTACGACACGCAATGCCTGAGCGCCGCCGAGCGCGGCGGGAATTTAAGCGAGCTCTTCGCCATCCCCGCGCGCGAGAAGATCGGCCGCGCCAAGGGCGTGCCTGCCGACCAGTATAAGGACGCCTACGCGAACCTGCTCGTCGAGATGGAAGAGCAGATCGCCGCGATCGCTGAGAAAGGAGAGAAAGAAGAATGATCCGTGAATATAAGACGATCCGCGAAATTTCCGGCCCTCTGATGGTCGTGGACCATGTGCAGGGCGTCACGTATGACGAGCTGGCAGAGATCGTCCTCTCCGACGGCAGCACGCGCCGCTGCAAGGTGCTCGAGGTCAACGGCGACCGCGCGGTCGTGCAGCTGTTTGAAGCGTCGGCGGGCATCAACCTCGCCGATTCGCGCATCCGCTTTTTGGGCCATCCGCTCCAGCTCGCCGTGTCGCGCGACATGCTGGGCCGCGTCTTCAACGGTATGGGTCAGCCCATCGACGGCGGCCCCGAGATCATCGCCGACGAGCACCGCGACATCAATGGCCTTGCGATGAACCCCGCGGCGCGCAACTACCCCAACGAGTTCATCCAGACCGGCATTTCAAGCATCGACGGCCTCAATACCCTTGTCCGCGGACAAAAGCTGCCGATCTTCTCCGGCTCGGGCCTGCCGCACGCGCAGCTGGCCGCGCAGATCGCGCGACAGGCGAAGGTGCTGGACGGCGAGAGCAACTTTGCTGTTGTCTTTGCCGCCATCGGCATCACATTTGAAGAATCTGAGTTCTTCGTCAACGAATTCAAGCGCACCGGCGCCATCGACCGCACGGTGCTGTTCACGAACCTTGCCAACGACCCCGCGGTCGAGCGTATCGCGACGCCGCGCATGGCGCTGACCGCCGCAGAATATCTCGCCTTCGACTGCGGTATGCACGTGCTCGTCATTCTGACGGATATCACGAACTACGCAGAAGCCCTGCGCGAGATCAGCGCGGCGAAAAAGGAGGTCCCCGGCCGCCGCGGCTATCCCGGCTACCTCTACACCGACCTTGCGACGATGTACGAGCGCGCGGGCCGTCAGGTGGGCAAGGACGGCTCGATCACGATGATCCCCATCCTGACGATGCCCGAAGACGACAAGACCCACCCCATCCCCGACCTGACGGGCTATATCACCGAGGGGCAGATCATCCTTTCGCGCGAGCTGTACCGCCGCGGTATCAATCCGCCGGTCGACGTGCTGCCGAGCCTTTCCCGACTCAAGGACAAGGGCATCGGCGCGGGCAAGACGCGCGAGGACCATTCCGGCACGATGAACCAGCTCTTCGCGGCCTATGCCACCGGTAAAGAGAACAAGGAGCTCATGTCGATCCTCGGCGAGGCGGCGCTGAGCCCGACTGATTTACTCTACGCCAAGTTTGCCGACGAGTTTGAAAAGCGCTATGTCGCGCAGGGCACGGACGAGAACCGCTCCATTGAGCAGACGCTCGACCTCGGCTGGGAGCTTTTATCCCTTCTGCCGCGCAGCGAGCTCAAGCGCATCAAACCGGAGTATATCGACAAGTATCTCAAAAAGGAAGAGTAAGGGGGGAGAAAAGTGCCTACGACCACTGTTAATCCCACCCGCATGGAGCTCACGCGCCTCAAGGGGCGGCTGCGCACCGCCCAGCGTGGGCACAAACTTCTCAAGGACAAGCGCGACGAGTTGATGAAGCAGTTCATGGAGGTCGTGCGCGAGGACTTAGCGCTGCGGCAGAAGGTGGAGCAGTCGCTTGCGCGCGCCTACGGCTCGTTCACCGTGGCGAGCGCGCTGATGTCGCCGGAAATGCTTGAGCAGGCGCTATTGTGCCCCAAGCAGAGCGTTTCGCTCGAAACGGGCACGGAGAACGTGATGAGCGTCGAGGTGCCGCGCTATGAGTTCAAGCTCGCGAGCGAGGACGGCGGGAATATTTATCCGTACGGCTTCGCCCAGACGAGCGGCGAGCTCGACGACGCGGTGCGCGAGCTCGGCGACATTCTGCCCGACCTGCTCCGCCTTGCCGAGGTCGAGAAGGCCACGCAGCTGCTCGCCGCCGAGATCGAGCGCACGAGACGGCGCGTCAACGCGCTCGAATACGTCAAAATTCCGCAGATGCAGCAAAACATCAAGTATATCACGATGAAGCTCGATGAAAACGAGCGTGCCAACACGATCCGACTGATGAAGGTCAAGGACATCATCCTGAAAGAGGCCATCGAAGAGCGCCGCGAGACCGACAAGGCCGAGGGCGCGGACGTGTGAATGGCGAAAGTTGTCAAAACACTTGAGCGGAGTAAAGCAAAACCCATCCGTTTTGTATAATTTGTCGGTTGACATTTTCGGTTAAGGATCCTATACTGAGACCAACAAAGTTCCACGAACGGAGAAACAACACAAGATGAAGAGCATTTTCGTTTTTGCATACTATTATTACTTTACTATGGATTCGTAGTAAGGCTAATTTGTGATGCAAAGATGCAAAAAGGCTCTGAAAAGAGATTGCTTGATGCGGCACAGGTTAGACCTGTGCCGCATTTTTTCGTTGTGGCGATATTTCACGGTCAATAAGGAGGAAATTATTATGATCGTCGTACTCAAGCGTGGCGCAGAACAGGACAAGCGCGAGCAGCTTATCAACTGGCTCAAAAATCAGGGCCTTGGCGTGCACATCTCCGAGGGCGAGTACCAGACCGTGCTGGGCCTGATCGGCGACACGGCGCGCGTCGACATGGACCTGATCGAGAGTTTGAGCATCGTCGACTCCGTCAAGCGCGTGACAGAGCCCTTCAAGTGCTGCAACCGCAAGTTCCATCCCGACGACATGATCGTGCAGGTGGGCGACGTCAAGGTCGGCGGCGGAAACTTCTGCATGATCGCGGGCCCGTGCTCGGTCGAATCCGAAGAGCAGATCGTCGCGGTCGCCAAGGCCGTGAAAGCCTCGGGCGCGAACATGCTGCGCGGCGGCGCATTCAAGCCCCGCACTTCTCCTTATGATTTCCAGGGCCTCAAGGCCGAGGGTATCGAGCTGCTGAAGATCGCCCGTCAGGAGACCGGCCTTCCCATCGTCACCGAGATCATGGGCACGAATTACCTGCCGCTTTTTGAGGATGTGGACGTCATTCAGGTCGGCGCGCGCAATATGCAGAACTTCGACCTGCTGCGCGAGCTCGGCAAGCTGAGAAAGCCCATCCTCTTAAAGCGCGGCCTCGCCAGCACGCTCAAGGAGCTTTTAATGAGCGCGGAGTACATCATGGCCGGCGGCAACGAGCAGGTCATCCTCTGCGAGCGCGGCATTCGCACCTACGACGACTACATGAGAAACACGCTGGACCTTGCGGCTGTGCCGATGCTCAAGGAGCTCACGCACCTGCCGGTCATCGTCGACCCCAGCCACGCGACCGGCATTGCGCGCCTCGTGCGCCCGATGGCGCTGGCTGCTGCCGCCTGCGGCTCTGACGGCCTCATCATCGAGGTGCACAACGACCCCATTCATGCGCTGTGCGACGGCGCGCAATCCCTGCGCCCCGAGCAGTACGATGACCTCGCCAAGGCTGTGCGCCGCGTGAGAGAGGCGGTGGCAGAATGACCGCCGGCATCGTCGGCCTCGGCCTGATCGGCGGCTCGCTCGCCAAGGCATACCACGAGGCGGGCGAGCGTGTGCTCGCCCACGACATCGACCGCGATGTCTTGTCGTTCGCCGTCATCAGCGGCGCGGTGGACGAGGCGCTGACGGACGAGACGATGGCAGAGTGCGATGTCATCCTGCTGGCCGTCCGACCCGCGGCGGCGGTCGAATGGCTCAAAAATCACGCGGCAAAGATCGACAAGCACACGGTCGTCATCGACTGCTGTGGCACCAAGCGCAAGGTATGCGCGGCGTGCTTCCCAATCGCCGAGCAGTACGGCATTACGTACCTTGGCGGTCACCCGATGGCGGGCACGCAGTTCTCGGGCTTCAAGTACGCCAAGGCGAATCTCTTCGTGGGCGCGCCGATGGTGCTCGTGCCGCCGCGCTTTGACGACATTGAATTACTCAGCCATGTGAAAGACCTGCTCTCGCCCGCGGGTTTTGGGAGCTACTCCGTTACGACTGCCGAGCAGCACGACGAGATGATCGCCTTCACCTCGCAGCTTGCGCACGTGGCCTCGAACGCTTATATCAAAAGTCCCACGGCAAAGAAGCACAAGGGCTTTTCCGCCGGCAGCTACAAGGATATGACGCGCGTTGCCTGGCTCGCGCCGCACATGTGGGCGGAGCTCTTCATGGAAAACAAGGAGTTCCTGCTCAAGGAGATCGACTGCTACATCGAGCACCTGAGCGAATACAAGACCGCCATGGAACATGATGACGAAGAGACCCTTATCCGACTTCTGGACGAGGGCAAGAAGAGAAAGGAAGAGGTGGACGGCTGATGCGAAGCATCCATATCAAGGCCTCGCGCGAATACGACGTGCTGGTCGAGCGCGGCTTACTCGACCGCGTGGGCGAGCTTCTCCGGGAGGTCAGCGCCCCCAGCATGGCCGCCATCGTGTCGGACAACACGGTCTACGCGCTCTACGGCGAGCGCACGGTCAAGGCCCTTGAAAAGGCGGGCTACCGTGTGCACTCTTTCACATTCCCCGCGGGCGAGGGGAGCAAGAACCTCTCGACCTACGCCGATGTGCTGCACTTCCTCGGTGAGCACCGCTTCAGCCGCAGCGACGTGGTCGTTGCGCTCGGCGGCGGCGTGGTGGGCGACCTCGCGGGCTTTGCCGCGGCGACGTATCAGCGCGGCATGGGCTTTGCCCAGATCCCGACGACGCTGCTGGCCGCGGTCGATTCGTCCGTCGGCGGCAAGACCGCCGTCGACCTGCCCACGGGCAAGAATCAGGCGGGCAGCTTCTATCAGCCCTGCATCGTGATCTGCGATCCCAACACGCTCGAAACGCTGCCCGAGGAGCAGTACCGCTGCGGCTGCGCCGAGATCATCAAGTATTCGATGCTCGGCAATGCAGCGTTCTTTGAAGAACTCTACAAAACGCCCGTGCGTGAGCAGTACGAGCACGTCATCGAGGTCTGCGTGCAGATGAAGCGCGACATCGTCGGCGCGGACGAGTACGACCTCGGCCGCCGCCGCACGCTGAACTTGGGCCACACGTTTGGTCACGCGGTGGAGCAGTGCAGCGATTTTTCTCTTCTGCACGGCGAGGCGGTCGCCATCGGCATGGCGACGGTCACGCGCGCGGCAGTCAAGCGCGGCATTTGCGGCGAAGAGACGCTGGCGCGCCTGCTCGACATTCTGCACCGCTATGGTCTGCCGACCGAGACGGGCTACGAACTCGACAAGCTCTATGAGGCCGAGCTCGTCGACAAGAAGATTTCCGGCGGCAAGATGCACCTCATCGTGCCGGAAAAGATCGGTCAGGTGCGCATGGAGACGATCCCCGTCGAAGCCCTGCGCGACTGGATGCAGGATGGTGGCATCCGATGAAAAGAACCATCATACCCGGCGCGCGCACGGGACGTGTGCGCATCCCGGCATCCAAATCGCAGGCGCACCGGCTGCTGATCTGCGCGGCGCTCGGCGAGGAGAAGACCGAGGTCGTCTGCGACGGCATTTCCGCCGATATCGCGGCCACGGCGAAGTGCCTGAGCGCGCTCGGCGCGAAAATTGAAGAAATGGAGACGGGCTTTCTCGTCTCTCCAATCAAAAAAGTGCCCGAGGGGCGCTGCGACCTCTACTGCGGCGAGAGCGGGTCGACGCTGCGCTTCCTGCTGCCCATCGTCGGCGCGCTCGGCGCGCAGGCGGTATTCCACCGCGAGGGGCGGCTGCCCCAGCGCCCGCTCGCCCCGCTGGATAGCGTTTTAAAAGAGCATGGCATGACGCTCCGCGAGGACGGCGGCCTGCTGTATTGCAGTGGACAGCTGATCGGGGGAAACTATACGATCGCAGGCAATGTGTCCTCTCAATATATTTCGGGCCTTCTCATGGCGCTGCCGCTGCTGATCAGAGACAGTCTTCTTATGGTGTCCGGCCCACTGGAATCCGCGGCTTACGTCGCCATGACGGAGGATGCACTTCAGCTTTCCAAGCTGACCATCCCCAAAATGGGGGCGATGTGGGCGATTCCCGGTCAGCGGAGATGTCATCTGCCGAAGCGCACGGTCGTCGAGGGCGACTGGTCGAACACGGCATTCTTCCTCTGCATGGGTGCGCTGTCGAAAGAGGGCGTGACCGTCGAGGGGCTGAATTTGCAGTCCTCGCAGGGCGACCGCGGCGTGCTGGACGTTTTGCGCCGGTTCGGCGCGGAAGTCACGGAGCACGGCGACGCCGTGACGGTCAAGCGCGGTGCGCTGCATGGCGTGATGATCGATGCCGCGCCCATCCCCGACCTCATCCCCGTGCTGAGTGTCGTTGCGTCGGTCGCAGAGGGGGAGACGCGGGTCGAAAACGCCTACCGGCTGCGGCTCAAGGAGTCCGACCGCCTCAAGAGCACGGCGAATCTCCTGCGCGCGCTCGGCGGACAAGTCAAAGAGAAAGAAGACGGCCTTGTCATCACGGGCGTTCCCGCGCTGCACGGCGGCGCGGTCGAAACGCAGAACGACCATCGCCTCGCGATGTCTGCCGCCACGGCGGCCTGCGCCGCGACGGGCGAGATCACAGTCGACAACGACGGCTGCGTGGCAAAGTCCTATCCCCGCTTTTGGGAGGATTTTAGCAGCTTGAAAGGAGAAGGTTTATGAGCAGCACCTACGGCGAAAATCTGCATTTGACCATCTTCGGCCAGTCGCATTCCCCTGCCATCGGCGTGACGGTCGAGGGCATCCCCGCGGGCGAGAAAGTTGATCTGGACGAGCTCCAGCGCTTTCTGAATCGCCGCGCGCCGGGCAAAAACGTCTGGTCGACGCCGCGCAAGGAGGCCGACGCGCCGGAGATCCTCTCCGGCCTTGTGAACGGCTATACCTGCGGCGCGCCGCTCACGGCCATCATCCGCAATACGAACACCCGCTCGCAGGATTACGCGAATCTTGCTGTCACGCCGCGCCCCGGTCACGCGGACTACACCGCCGAGGTCAAATACGGCGGCTATCAGGACCGCGCGGGCGGCGGACACTTTTCAGGCCGCTTGACCGCGCCGCTGTGCATCGCGGGCGGCATCTGCCTGCAAATTCTCGCGCGCGAGGGCATCACGCTTGTGAGCCGCATCGCTTCCATCGCGGGCATTACTGACGAAGGTGAGCTGACAGGCTCGCTTGCTGGCAAGGAGTTCCCCGTCGTCAGCGATGCGCGCGGCGAGGAGATGCGCGAAGCCATCGCGGCGGCGCGCGAGGCTGGTGACAGCGTCGGCGGCGTCATCGAATGCGCGGTTTTCGGCGCGCCCGCGGGCCTTGGCGATCCGATGTTCGGCGGCATGGAAAATCGCATCGCCTCGGCGGTTTTCGGCATTCCGGCGGTCAAGGGCGTTGAGTTCGGCGCGGGCTTTGGCGTGGCGAGCCTTCGCGGCAGCGAGGATAACGACGCCTTTACGGTCGAAAACGGCAAGATCATCACTGAGACGAACCATTGCGGCGGCATTCTTGGCGGTATCACGAACGGCATGCCCATCGTGTTCCGCGCGGCGTTCAAGCCGACGCCATCCATCGCGCGCGAGCAGCAGAGCGTCAATTTGCAGACGATGGTGCCGGAGAAGATGGCCGTCACGGGCCGCCACGACCCGTGCATCGTGCCGCGCGCCGTGCCCTGTGTGGAGGCGGCGGCCGCCATCGCGGTCTATGATGCGTATCTATCGCGCAAAAGGGAAATGAGGTAAGGGAACATGGACTTAAACGACTATCGAAAAGAGATCGACAGCATCGACGATCAGCTCATCGCGCTCTTTGCCCAGCGCATGGAGACCGCTGAAAAGATCGCGGAATATAAAAAGGCCAACGGCCTGCGCGTGCTCGATGCGCGCCGCGAGAAGGAGAAAATGCGCGAGATTCTGGACAAAACGCCGGACGACCTGCGCGAATACGTCTCCTCGCTCTACTCCCTCATTTTCGAGCTGAGCCGCAGCCGCCAGAGCTGTCTTCTCGGCACGAAGGGTGATCTGCCCGCGAAAATTGCCGAGGCCATCGAAAAGACGCCGCAGCTCTTTCCCGAGGACGCCGCCGTCGCCTGTCAGGGCGTGGAGGGCGCGTATTCCGAGCAGGCGTGCGAAAGGCTCTTCAAGCGCCCGAGCACGTTCTTTTTCAGTTCCTTCGAGGCGGTGTTCTCCGCCATTGAAAAGGGCCTCTGCCTCTACGGCGTGCTGCCGCTGGAAAACAGCACGGCGGGCAGCGTGAACGCGGTCTACGACTTGATGACGCAGCACAACTTCCGCATCGTGCGCTCGGTTCGCATCAAGGTTGACCATAATCTTCTCGCCAATCCCGGCGCGAAGCTTGAAAACATCCGTGAGATCTACTCACATGAACAGGCCATCAGCCAGTGCGCACACTTTTTACAGGGGCTTCCCAATGTGAAGGTCATCCGCTGCGAAAATACCGCGGTGGCGGCGCGCATGGTGGCCGAGTCCGGCCGCGACGATGTGGCGGCGCTGTCGTCCCGCGCATGCAGAGAGCTCTACGGCCTTGACTGCCTCGCCGCCTCTGTGCAGGATCAGGGCAATAACTTCACGCGCTTCATCTGCATTGCGAAAAACCTCGAAATTTACCCCGGTGCAGACCGCACGAGCCTGATGATGGTGCTGCCGCACCACCCCGGTTCGCTCTACAAGGTGCTCTCGCGTTTCAATGCGCTCGGCGTCAACATGAACAAGCTCGAGAGCCGCCCGATGCCGGACCGCAACTTCGAGTTCATGTTTTACTTCGACCTTGAAACCTCGGTCTATGCCCCGCAGTTCACCCAGCTCATGGGCGAGCTGCCCGAGCTGTGCGAGGAGTTCACGTATCTTGGCTCTTACAGTGAGGTGGTTTGAATGAAGCGCTGCGGATTACTCGGTGAAAAGCTCGGCCACAGCTATTCGCCCGCTATCCACGCGGAGCTGGCGGACTATGAATACCGGCTCTATGAGGTCGCGCCCGAAAAGCTCGGCGAATTTCTGACGGGCGGCGGCTTTGACGGCATGAACGTCACCATTCCCTATAAAAAGGCCGTCATCCCGTACTGCGCAGAGCTTTCACCCATTGCGCAAAAACTCCAGAGTGTGAACGTGCTGGTCAGGCGCGAGGATGGCACGCTGTACGGCGACAACGCCGATGCCTACGGCTTTGCCGGTATGGTCAGGGCGAGCGGCGTTCAGATCGATGGCAAAAAGACGCTCGTGCTCGGCTCCGGCGGCGCCTCCTCGACGGTCTGTGCCGTGCTCGAGGAGATGGGCGCGCGCAGCGTGACCATCATCTCCCGCAAGGGGGAGGACAACTACAACAATCTGGATCGTCACGCGGACGCGGAGGTCATCGTGAACACCACGCCCGTCGGCATGTACCCGAACTGCGGCGTGTCGCCCGTCGACCTGTCGCTCTTCCCGAAGCTCGAGGGTGTGCTCGATATCGTCTACAACCCCGCGCGTACAGCGTTTGTCTTGCAGGCGGAAAAGCTCGACATTCCTTATATGAGCGGGCTCTACATGCTCGTCGCGCAGGCTAAGCGCACGGCGGAGGTCTTTGAAAACAGGGACATCCCCGACAGCGAGACCGAGCGCATCTGGAAAAAGCTGAGCCTTGAGATGCAGAACATCGTGCTCGTCGGCATGCCCGGCAGCGGCAAGAGCACCGTTGCCGCGCGCCTTGCTGAGAAGCTTGACCGCATCGCGCTTGACAGCGACGCCGAGATCGAAGAGAAAAACGGTATGAGCTGTGCCCAGCTCATCGAAAAGCACGGCGAGGCGGAATTCCGAGAGCTCGAGAGCGAGGCCATTGCCGAACTCGGCAAGCGCTCCGGCGCGGTCATCGCTACGGGCGGCGGCTGCGTGACGAGAGAGGAAAACTACGATCTTCTGCACCAGAACGGCATCATTTTCTGGTTGAAGCGTGATATCGACCAGCTGCCGCGCGAGGGGAGGCCTCTTTCGGCGGGCGACCTTGCGGCGATGTACGACAGGCGCAAGGCCTGCTACGAAAGATTTGCCGACCACATCGTCGACAACAACGGCACAGTGGAGGATACCGTGCAGGCAATTTTGGATTGCCTGAAATAAAGGACAAAACTGCCCGCCGCAATTTTGCGGCGGGCAGTTTTTGCGCGATGGCGGCAGCTACGGCAGGGGATGGCGGGTGCGCTGCGCGAGCGCTTCGTCATAGCATCTCGCGCAGCGCCGCCAGTCGATCACCTGCACACGCAGGGCGAGGGACTCCTCACTGCACGGCACCACCGGCGCGGTCAGGTCGAGCAGCACCGCGCCGAACGAGATGTCGGGGTCCTTCGTGCCGGTGAGCCGGAGTGAGCCGTCCGCCATCAGCGAGAGCAGGACGCGACCGCCGCAGCCGCGGCGCAGCGCATGTGTGAGCACGCGCTCAAAGTCCTCCCGCTCGCCGAAATCGCGCAAAATCGCGGCCTCAAATGTATTCAAAACAGACCACCTCGCCACAAGGTATGCAAAAAGTCCATCAGACAGCACAAAAAAGCGGAAAGTCCTGTAACTTTCCGCTTTTCATTTCAATTTGGACTAACTTAGATGTGGACGACCTTCAGCTCGCTCGCCTCGAAGAGACCGAGGCGCTTGCCGACGTTGACATATACCTGCGGGTCGCCGCTCGTGCAGATGACGAATTTACCCTTTTTCTGCGGGTTGAGCGCGTTCTGCTCGGTGAGGTATGCCTTGACGGCGTTTGCCTGCTCGAGCGCGGGGTTGATGAGGTGCATTTCGGGATAGCACTCGTGGAAGTTCTCTTCCACGATGGGATAGTGCGTGCAGCCGAGGATCAGGTTTTCGACCTTTTCGCGCGCGAGAATGTTGTCGACCTGCGTACGGATCTCGGTGTTAATGTCGTGCTGGTTGAAGTCGCCGCGGTCAACGAGTGCCGCGAGCAGGGGAGAGCCCTTGCCGACGACCTTGCACTCGGGATCACCCTCATGGATGAGCTCGGCGTACTTGCCGGAGGCAACAGTGAACTCCGTCGCGATGAGGCCGACGCTCTTGAGATGCTCGCGCAGGACGTATTTGGCAGCTTCTTCCACGATGCTGACGATCTTGTAGTCGAAGCAGGGGCGCAGGCGGTCGGCCATGGTGGAGATGGTGTTGCAGGCGATGGCAGTGCACTTGACACCGTTGTCGCCGAGGAACTGGAGCATGTGGCTGCTCAACTCGAAGATCTGGTCAGAGGTCTTGTTGCCGTAGGGGCAGTTGGCACTGTCGCCAAAATAGATGATATCTTCGCCGGGGAGAATGCGCTGTAATTCGCGCACGACGGTGAGACCGCCGATGCCGCTGTCCATCACGCCGATGGGGTTGCCTGCGTTCAACATGGTTGAAAGCCTCCTTTTTTTGTCTATAAATATTGTACCACGCGCACACAAAAATGCAAGGGATAAATCATTTTTGCTGTTTGTAACAAATCTTGGGAAAAGGATTGCAATTTTGCCCTCACCTGATAAAATAGCATCTGGTGAGAGTTGGGTATTTTACAGCCCGAAACCTGCGCCGCGCGGCGGCATAATACAGAAGAAGAGGTTTGAAACGCTTATGACGATTTTCAACTTGATCACCCTCTTTGGCGGTCTGGCGCTGTTCCTGTACGGCATGCGCCTGATGGGCGACGGACTGAAAAAAGGTTCGTCCGATGCCTTCAAGCGCGCGATGGAAAAGGTGACGAACAATCCGCTCGTCGGCTTTCTGCTGGGCCTTGTGGTCACGGCGGTCATCCAGAGCTCTACAGCGACGATCGTGCTGACGTCGGGCCTTGTCGGCGCGGGTGTGATGTCGCTGCACCAGTCGATCGGCGTCATTCTGGGCGCGAATGTCGGTACGACGATCACGGGCCAGATCATTCGCCTTCTCGACGTGAACGCATCGGAGACATCGCTGCTCAATTTCTTCAAGCCCTCGACGCTCGCGCCCCTTGCGGCGATTATCGGCATCCTCTTTCTAATGGCGGTCAAGACCCGCCAGTCCGATACCATCGGCTCGATCGCGATGGGCTTCGGCATCCTCTTCACCGGCCTTCTCAGCATGACCGCGGCGGTGAGCCCGCTGTCGGAATCTGAGACGTTTGCCAACATGTTCTACCAGCTCTCGGGAAAGCCGGTGCTCGGATTCCTGCTCGGCGCGGGCGTTGCGTTCCTGCTGCAGAGTTCGTCGGCGACCATCGGTATTTTGCAGGCCATTGCCACGACCGGCGCGCTGACGTTCTCGTCCGTTTACGCCATCATCATCGGCGTCAACATCGGCGACTGCGTGACGACGGCCATCGTCTGCTCCATCGGCTCGAAGGCCGATGCCAAGCGCACGGGCGTGATCCATATCCTCTTCAACATCGCCGGTTCGATCCTCGTGATCGTGGGGCTGATGCTGCTGCACTCGTTCGGTGTGCTCAATGCCCTGTGGGACGAGGCGCTTTCCTCCGGCGGCATCGCGAATGTGCACACGGTGTTCCGTCTTGTTTCGGCCATCGTGCTGCTGCCGGTGTGCGGCCAGTTTGAAAAGCTCTCGCGCAAGCTCGTCAAGGACGATGTGCGCCTTGGCGAAAATGTCGACCACGAGCTTTCGCTGCTCGATGAAAAGTTCTTCACCTCTCCCGCCATCGCGCTCTCGGGCGCGGGTGAGGCCATCACCACCATGGCGCGTCTCGCCCGCTCGGGTGTGATGAACGCGATGAACGTGCTCGAGCAGTACGACGCCCACACGATCGAGGTCATCAACGAGAACGAGGAGCACATCGACAAGCTCGCCGACCATGTGGACAACTACCTCATCCGCCTGTCGCCGCACATGCCGAGCGGACACGGAAGCGACATGCTCAACTACTATATCCAGTGCTTCGGCGAGTTTGAGCGTATCGGCGACCACGCCGTGAACCTGACGGAAAATGCGCAGGAGTTCCTTGACCGCAGCGCGAGCCTGTCGCCCACGGCACATCAGGAGCTCATGGTGCTGCGCGAGGTGCTCGGCGAGATTTTAGATTACACCTACAAGGCCTTTGCCGCCACGGACTACGAGGCCGCGCGCCACATCGAGCCGGTCGAGGAGGTCGTGGACGACCTTGTCGCCACGCTGCGCGCCAATCACATCCGCCGCGTGCGCGACGGGCAGTGCACGGTGTACGCGGGCCTCACGTTTCTCGATATCCTCGTCAATGTGGAGCGCATCGCCGACCAGTGCTCGAATGTCGGCGTTTTCACGCTCTCGATGTTCGATGAGCACATCATGAACAACCACCACGACTATATTCAGGCGCTGCACCAGGGCAAAGACCCGGTCTTCAACCGCGCCTATCAGGAGGCGCACGACAAGTATTTCGGCGAGCTCAAACGCATCGAACGCAGCAAGTGAGCCGCGCCAGATATGCGCGCCCCTGATTTAATGGAAAATAACGATCAATGCGACTTTTGTGCGCCGCGGCTTGCGTTTGCCGCGGCGCTTTGCTATAATGCAGTGCATAATAGCAGCGTGATTCTCTGCAAAGGAGCATGAAAATATGAAAGCGATTCTTGATGAAATGCTCGCGGCCCTTTCGCGCGGCGAGCGTGTGGTGCTGAGCAGCATTCTGGCGTCTTCGGGCTCTGTGCCGCGCGGCGCGGGCGCGAAGATGGCTGTCTTTGAAGATGACCGCGTGCTCGGCACGATTGGCGGCGGCGCAGTGGAGCGGCTGAGCATCCAGCGCGCGCAGGACGCGCTCAAAAACGGTGGCAGCAACGAGCTCAAGTCCTACAACCTGCACCCGAGTGAAGTGGCCAGCACGGGCATGATCTGCGGCGGCGCGGTGACGGTCTACTTCCAGTTTTTCGCGCCCGAGCAGACTGCGGACGTCGCGGTGCTCAAGCTCTGGCGCGAAATGCTCGATAAAGACGTCGACCTCTGGCTGCTGCTGTCTCTTGACGGCGACGGCGTGAACGAGTTCCACGTTGTCACGCGTGAGGAGATCCCGCAGGACAAGGTAGACTATTTCTCCGCCAAGGCTGTGTGGAAAGACGGCATTTATGTCGAGCCGCTGTGCCACGCGGGCAGCGTGTATATTTTCGGCGGCGGCCATGTGGGCCGCGCGCTCGTGCCGGTGCTGGCGACGGTGGGCTTCCGCGTGGTGATGTACGACAACCGCGAGGAGCTTGCGAAGAAAGAAAACTATCCCATGGCGAGCGAGGTCATCTTCGGCAGCTTTTCCGATATTTCCGGCAAGGTGGCGCTCACGGCGAACGACTATGCCGTCGTGATGACGCCGGGCCATCAGGCGGACTATGAAATCCTCTCCCAGGTGCTGGGGAGCGATGCGACCTATATCGGCTGCATCGGCAGCCGCACAAAGGTCGCCAAGACGCGTGAGCGCCTCAAGTGTGACGGCTATACCGAAGAGGACATCGCGCGCGTCCACGCGCCCATCGGCCTTCCGATTCTGGCTGAGACGCCGGAGGAGATCGCCATCAGCATCGCGGCGGAGATGATCGAGCACCGCGCGCGCCTCGCCGGACAGCGGCACTGAGGGTGCGTATATGCAGATCGCACCGCTTTTGCACGTTGGCCGCGGCGTGACGGCCATCATCGGCGGCGGCGGAAAGACGACGCTGATGGAAACGCTCGCCGGGGAGCTTTCGAAAAAGGGAAAGGTCATTATCACGACCACGACGCACATCTACCGCCCGGAGCAGTATGAAACGCTGCTGGATGCGGACGAGGCCGCCGTTTCGGCGGCATTGGAGCGGTCGGGCATCGTCTGTGTTGCCTCGCAGGCGGAGAGCGGCAAGCTCTGCGCGCCGTGGCTCTCAATGGGCACGCTGGCGCAGCTTGCGGATTTTGTGCTTGTCGAGGCGGACGGTGCCAAGCGCCTGCCGCTCAAGGCGCACGCTTCCCATGAGCCGGTGATCCCGGAGGAGGCGCAGCGTGTCATCATGGTCATCGGCATCGACGGCGTCGGCAAAACCATCCGCGAGACCTGCCACCGCAGCGCGCTCTACGCGCAGCTCGCGGGCGTGGATGAGGAGACGGTCGTCACGCCGCAGCTTGCCGCGCGCGTCATCAACGCCGAGGGTTACGGCGACCGCGTTTATATCAACAAGGTGGAGTCTGCCGCCGATTATGAAGCGGCGCAGGCCATGGCAAATGAATTTTCCTGCCCGGTCATCGCGGGCAGTCTGCATCAGAGGGTATATGTATGCTTGCATTGATTCGCGGCGCGGGAGACATCGCGAGCGGCGCGGCCATGAGATTGTGGCGCTGCGGGATCGACGTGGTGATGACCGACCTCGCCCGCCCGACGGCCATCCGCCGCACGGTGGCGTTTTCCGATGCCATCGTCCACGGGGAAACGACGGTCGAGGGCCTGCGCGCCGTGCGCGCGGAGAATGCCGCGGAGGCGAAGAAACTGCTGCGCGAGGGTTCGCTGCCTGTTTTGGCCGACCCTGAGTGCGCCTGCCGCGAGGAGCTCGCGCCGGACGCGCTCGTGGACGCGATTCTTGCCAAGCGCAATCTCGGCACGAAGATCGACGACGCGCCGATCGTCGTGGGCGTCGGCCCCGGCTTCACGGCGGGGGAGGACTGCCACGCGGTCGTCGAGACGATGCGCGGCCACACGCTCGGGCGCGTCATCTACTCCGGCAGCGCACTGCCGAACACGAACATTCCCGGCCTCATCGGCGGCTTTGCGGGCGAGCGCGTGCTGCGCGCGCCGTGCGACGGCATTTTTACTGCCGTCCACCGCATCGGCGACACGGTCGAGGAGGGCGAGACCATCGGCTTTGTCGAGGGTCAGCGGATGAAGTGCACCATCAGCGGTGTGCTGCGCGGCGTGCTGGACGACGGCGTGCCCGTTAAGAAGGGGATGAAGTCCGGCGATGTCGACCCGCGCTGCAAGCCGGAATACTGCACAACGATCTCGGACAAGGCCCTCGCCGTCGGCGGGGGAGTGGTCGAAGCGGTGCTGTATTTGAGCGCCAAGGCGCAGGGAAGAAGATAAGGTCCCCACACCGTGTGGGGACGCGGGAAAGGAGGCCATTCTCTCACGTGAGAGAATGGCCCCCTTACACCCCCAAGAGAACGCAAGGGGCGCTGCCCCTTGACCCCGCCATTGCGAGATTTGGGCTTGAAGAGCTGCGCAGCCTGCGGAATCGGGTGCCTGCTATTTTTTGTATCTAAACGACTTGACTATCTCCTATCTTCGCTGTCGCTTTGCCCGCGATTTGTTATCCTTACGCAATCTCCGCCTACTTTGGATTTTGGCAGACTTGTTGGTGCCTGCCAGGGCGGCATTGCTGCGCTCGCCGCATCTCTAATAGGAAAAACGACCGTGTCAGCGGTCGTTTTTATATGAATAAGTCATCGTATGGTTTTCCGAGGGCTTGGTGCAGGGCTTTCATTTCGTCAGGATAAATGTGGCGTTGACCGACTTCGATTTTAGCGAGGGCACTTCGCGTCAGGTCGCAGCCGAGCACTTGGAGCTTGGCGGAGAGCTGTTCCTGTGTCAAGTGATTGTCTTTTCTGATTTTCGCAAGATGTGCGCCGAGACGCTTTGAGTATTCGTAGTCCAAGCCCAACACCTCCTGCACTGATTTAGCACATTTCGGTATTGAGTTTATCCGCAAAGTTCGTTATAATTGCACTATATCAGTGCAAAATAAAATTTTTGTTGCGGAAAGGAAAAGACGATGGAAAACTATCAGAAGATGTACTCGACCCTGTTCAACGCCATCACCGATGCACTCGCTCAAATTGAGAACCAAAATTACGGCGACGCAAAATCCACACTCATCGCCGCCCAGCAAAAAGCAGAAGAAATGT